>ENA-OQCW01000006-OQCW01000006.1-human-gut-metagenome-genome-assembly--contig:-NODE-6-length-158253-cov-8.675600_pt1 | contig 158253 bp, 149 predicted proteins | sample MGYA00242767_ERZ504593 | MGnify/ENA primary metagenome ERZ504593 (study PRJEB26092, sample SAMD00036307) | human gut metagenome | host: Homo sapiens | study: EMG produced TPA metagenomics assembly of... | reverse complement strand
CTGGCCCTGTGTGGCTGCCGATGGTGGTTCCGATGTTGTTGATCTCGACTTTTCCGTTCAGATTGGGAAAGCGTTCCTCGATAAGATCCGCAACGGCCCGCGCATCTTCGTAGCAGGCGGACTGGGAAATGTAGCATTTGCCGGAGTAGGAGAGGCCGCCCTCGGCGTTTTCTTCCATCTGGTCGACGATTTTTTTGATGACTTTTTTCTTCGTACGGATTTTAAACCGCGGAATCAGACGGCCTTCGTTGTCCATGTTGAGCAGCGGGCAGATGCCGAGGAGTCCGCCGATTGCGCCGGAGGCTTTGGAGATGCGGCCGCCGCGCACGTAGAAGGTGAGGTCCGTGGAGAAGAACCAGTGATGGACTTTGAGGCGGTTTTTCATCGCAAAATCGTAAACCTCTTCCAGCGGTTTTCCTTCATCGCGCAGGTCGGCAAGGCGGTCCATCAGAAGACCGTAGCCGGAGGAAGCGCCGAGGGAATCCACGATGAGGATTTTCCGTTCCGGGTAGCGCTCTTCAAGGTCGGCTTTGGCGATCATCGCGGAATTCAGTACACCGGAAATGCCGGAGGAGAGGCAGACGTGGAGAATGTCTTTGCCGTCCTGCAGGAATGTTTCAAAATAGGCTTCAAATTCATCGGCATTCACCTGGGATGTTTTCGTGGAAGCGCCGGCGGCCATGGCGGCATAGAACTGATCGAACGGCATGGATTTGCCGAGATCATCCGCGTACTCGGTGTCATTTAATTTGTAATGGAAACAGATGTATGAGATTTCCCGTTTGGAGAAATGTTCTTCGGTAAGGTCTGCCGTAGAGCAGCAGCTGATGACATAGGAACTCATAAAATAATCCCTCCTTGTAAAAATGAAAGTAAGAACTCTGGTTTCTGTGCCTATTGTAGCATTCCGAATGGGAAAAGGCAACTGCGGAACGTGATTATATCCGTAATGAAAGGGGAAGCGAAATGGTGTCAAGCCTTGTATTTGCGGTGCGGCCTGTGGTAGAATAGAACTATGAGAATACGAAAATACAAGGAGGTTTTTGCATATGCAGAATTATTCAGGAGAAGAAGGGCTGCAGTATCATCTGCAGATCCGAAAAGGCGATGTGGGACGGTATGTGATTCTGCCGGGAGATCCCAAACGGTGTAAAAAAATTGCAGCTTACTTTGAGAACCCGGTGCTCGTCGCAGACAGCCGGGAATTTGTGACTTATACGGGTACTTTGGACGGTGTAAAGGTTTCCGTTACATCTACCGGCATCGGCGGTCCGTCGGCTTCCATCGCGATGGAAGAGCTGATCCAGTGCGGCGCCGATACGTTTATCCGCGTCGGAACATGCGGCGGTATGGCACTCGATGTAGAGGGCGGCGATATCGTGGTGGCAACGGGAGCGATCCGTGCGGAGGGAACATCAAAGGAATACGCACCGATCGAGTTCCCGGCAGTCGCAGACCTTACCGTGACGAATGCGCTGGTGCAGGCGGCAAAGAATCTTGGGAAAAAATGGCATGCGGGCGTGGTACAGTGCAAGGATTCCTTCTACGGCCAGCACGACCCGGAGCAGATGCCGGTCGGCGATGAGCTGCTGAAAAAATGGGATGCATGGATGAAGCTTGGATGCAAAGCGTCAGAGATGGAATCGGCGGCACTTTTTATCGTGGCAAGTGCCCGCGGCGTCCGTGCCGGATCGGATTTTCTTGTGATGGGAAATCAGGAGAGAGTGAAACGCGGCATGGAGAACCACATTACGCACGATACGGAAGGTGCGATTCAGGTAGCGATTGAGGCGCTGCGGATTCTGATCCGGGAAGACCAGAAATAAGAAAGAAAAATAGGGGGATACTGGAAAGGGGATGCTGGATATGAAACAGGAAATCAGTACAGAAATAAAACAGGAGCTGGTAAAACAGGCTCTGGCAGCGCGGAAATTTGCGTATGTGCCGTATTCGAAGTTCCGCGTAGGCGCGGCGGTTCTGGCAAAGAATGGAGCGATTTATACCGGATGCAACATTGAAAATGCGGCGTATACACCGACAAACTGCGCGGAGCGCACCGCGGTCTTCAAAGCCGTATCCGAGGGCATAACGGAATTTGACGCGATCGCCGTCTGCGGCGGCCCGGGAGAGGCAGAGCCGGAGGATTTCTGCACACCGTGCGGTGTCTGCCGCCAGGTCCTGCGGGAATTCGTTGATCCGAACGAATTTCTCGTCCTTCTCTGCAAGGGCGACGGTTCCTGGAAAGAAATGACACTCGAGGAGCTGCTGCCAATGGGATTCGGAAAAGAAAATTTATAAACAGAAGCCGGAAAAGAAAAAATCCAGGGCAGGTACGGAAAGTACCGTATGCCCTGGATTTTTTATGTCCAAGATATAAAAATTATTTACTGAAATTTCGGCTCACAGGTCAGATCGCATCCCAGACGCTGGAACATTTTGCGGTCCACATCGGAGAGCATAACGCTGGAGTGCACCTGGCAGCCCTTTAACTGCGGCAGGCAGGAGAGTGCTTTCTGTGCATCCTCGCTCTGTGCAGCGGTAGCGGACAGGGCGATCAGAACTTCGTCAGTATGGAGACGCGGATTTTTGCTTCCGAGATACTTTGTTTTCAGTGTCTGGATCGGAGCGATGGATTCCGGTGAGAGAACGTGTACGTCGTGTTCAATACCGGAAAGGTCTTTTAAAGCATTCAGCAGAAGTGCTGCGCTTGAGCCGAGCAGATCGCTTGTCTTTCCGGTGATGATGCGTCCGTCCAAAAGCTCCATGGCAGCAGCCGGTGCGCCGGTCGCTTCAGCGCGGACAAGAGCCGGGGAAACGGTGGTGCGGTCTGCGGCAACGATGTTCTCCTGTTTCATCAGAAGCTCGATTTTGTAAGCCTCTGTCTCGGAACGGGAACCGTCTGCGATGCCGTCCACAGCGTTATAGTAGCGGCGGATGATCTCCTGGCGGGAAGCCTCGCAGCATGCGGCATCATCGACAATGCAGTTTCCGGCCATGTTGACACCCATGTCGGTCGGGGATTTGTATGGGCTCTCGCCGAAAATCTGCTGGAAAATGGCGCGCAGAACCGGGAAAATCTCAACATCACGGTTATAGTTGACGGTTGTTACATCGTATGCCTCAAGATGGAACGGGTCGATCATGTTGACATCGTTCAGATCGGCGGTAGCAGCCTCATAGGCCAGGTTGACCGGGTGCTTCAGCGGCAGATTCCAGATCGGGAAGGTTTCATATTTGGCATAGCCGGCGTTTACACCGCGTTTGTGCTCGTGGTAAAGCTGGGAAAGACAGGTTGCCATCTTTCCGCTTCCCGGTCCCGGTGCGGTAACGACAACGAGCGGGCGTGTCGTTTCGATGTATTCGTTCTTTCCATATCCCTCATCGCTTACGATCAGCGGTACATTGTGCGGGTAGCCCGGAATTGTGTAGTGAATGTAAACCGGGATGCCGAGCTTTTGCAGTCTCTTTTTAAAGGCATCTGCGCTGTGCTGGCCGGAATACTGGGTAATTACTACGCTTCCGACGTAGAGGCCGCGTCCGCGGAACTCGTCGATCAGACGGAGTACATCACTGTCGTAGGTGATGCCGAGGTCACCGCGGATTTTGTTTTTCTCAATATCGGATGCGGAAATTGCCATAACAATCTCGGCCTGATCGGAAAGCTGCATCAGCATGCGCAGTTTTGCGTCCGGTGCAAAGCCCGGAAGAACGCGGGATGCGTGGAAATCGTCGAACAGCTTTCCACCGAATTCCAGATACAGCTTGTTGTCAAACTGGTTGATGCGGTCGCGGATGTGCTCGGACTGCATTTTCAGGTATTTTTCATTGTCAAATCCAATTTTCATGGTATTTTTCTCCCTTTTTTCCATGGTATTTGTTTGAAAGAAACGGATCATTCCTGCAGGGATGATGCAAAGTTTTCCCCATTGGGTTCTGAAGAGTTACAAACAACTGATTTTATTTTACTATAGAGAAAAGTCACGTGCAAGAAAAAAATGCGGCAGGAATAGAAGCGATTCAGAAAAAGCACTCCTTCGCGCAAGCATGATTCGCGATTTTTCCGGAATTTCGCATGGATCTGAATCGTTACAAAAAAAATCTCCCCAAAAGGAGAGAGGCCGGGACTTGGTTGAAGCCCCGGCGGTATGAAAAAGAAATCTATCTATTAGAAAGGTTGGCGTTGGAGACGTGCTTCCAGAAATGCTTTGCCGTCTCCGGTTTATTTATAGAGAAACAATGGAGGTTGTTTTTTACTTCCTTTGTTGTTGATAAGATTAGTATACGGGAAAATTGTGACCAGAATGTGTACACGGGATAAAGCTTTTCTGAAGAGAACATGAAAACAAAAGGAAGAAAATCTGACGGAATTGTAAAGAAGTAGTCAAAAAGGATTCATGCACCGTGGAAAAGGCGCATAAAATGCAGGAGAAGAAAAAGAGCATTTCCGGCAGGAAAACCGATAAGACCGGAAAACCGGCTATCTGGCAGCTGCGGGGAAGAGGTTTCTATGCCGGAAATGAAAAGGAAGAGAAAAATTTGCAGAGCGTGATTCTGGATATGGTCAACCGTTTTGGCTATCTTGGTATTCTGATTCTGATTGCGGTGGAAAATGTATTTCCACCGATTCCCTCCGAGGTGATTCTGACCTTTGGCGGTTTTCTGACAACGTGTACTCGGCTGCACCCGGCGGGGGTTGTGCTGGCATCTACGGCGGGCTCACTGCTTGGCGCGCTGGTGCTGTACGGAGCCGGAACCCTCGTCAGCCCGGAAGGGCTTGCCGAGCTGCTCGAGAGCCGGCCGATGAAGCTTCTGGGGTTTCGGGCAGAGGATGCCTGGAAGACCATTGCCTGGTTTCAGAAAAAGGGGCAGCGGGCTGTGCTGCTCGGCCGATGCATTCCGATCATCCGAAGTCTCATCTCGGTTCCGGCCGGCATGGCGGGGATGAAGATGCCGGGATTTCTGCTATATACCATAGTCGGGAGTACGGTCTGGAATCTTCTTCTGGTTGGCATCGGTGCAGCGGTCGGCGCTGCATGGGAGCAGGCGGCAGAATATGTGAAGCTATATGCGGATGTGGTTTTCCTTATTTTAATGGTGGGAACCGTATGCTTTCCGGCATTCCATTTATATAGGAAGAAACACCGTCAAAAATAATAGGATGCATGAAATCATGCATGATATGCAAAAAATATGCTTGCAATTTAGCAATAAGTGTGCTCAGATTCATCTCAACAAATAAAAGGGAGTAGCGAAACGCCGCGGGATCTGAAATAAAAACATCCCGTGCGGGTTTGAAACCGTCAGCCGATGTTGAGAAACATCCGTATCAAATGAGAACGCAAGACTTTTATTGTTGCAGATGTCATGATAGGAGTCTTTTTTTATCCTTCGACTCCTGAATACCAAACATGAACTGCCATCCGTTGCCAGCGAAAGAAGCGTGGCGGAGAGAGAGGAATGTATGAGCAGCCAAAGAGTAAAAAAAGAATTGTACGAAACTGCAATGACAGGAGAAAAGGCACTGACCAGCCTGATGTATGTACAGATGACACTGTATGCAGCAAAAAGCCAGAAAACGTATGCCAGGGTGCGAAGCGAGGGGCGTGCAAGGATGCGCCACACGGGGCTTCATATGAATCAGTATTTAAGAGCGGCTGGAAAGGATCTGGAAAGCTTTCGAAACCGTCTGAAAGAGACACATCTGCCGGAAGAGCTTCAGTCAAAGGCAGAAACATTTCTGGTCCAGACGGTACATGCGCTGGATGTGACGGAGAAAAAACAGATGTACCGCAGGGAACTGATCGGGATGGAAGAGAAAGTAAAGGAAACAGCAGAACAGATCGAGGAGCTGCTGAAAAGCATGCGGGAGCTTGGAGTATAAGTCACCGTCTGGCAGGCTCTGCGTGACCCGTAACGTGTAGTATCCGCAGGGGAGTCGGCGAAGGGGAATGCGCATGGTGGACTTTTCAAAAACAAAATGTTAAGATAAAACATATGGTAATGATTCAGAGCCATGCGAAATAGAAGAGAAGATGCAGGAAAGAAAAGGAGTAAGAAACGTGGCAGAAGAAATTGCAATGAAGGTGATCGCCCGAATCCACACGGATTTCCCGGAAAAATTCGGGATTCCGAGGCAGAGCGGACTGATCGAAGAACTAAAGAGTACGATCGTTTTTGAACCGGAGTTCCGCGATGCAAATGCACTGAGGGGGCTGGAAGAATATTCCCATCTCTGGTTGATCTGGGAGTTTTCGGAAGCCGTGCGGGATACCTGGTCTCCGATGGTGCGGCCGCCGCGGCTTGGCGGAAATAAGCGTGTCGGCGTATTTGCTACGCGTTCGCCGTTCCGTCCGAATCCGATCGGTCTTTCTTCGGTAAAGCTGGAATATGTGGAGCAGCATCCGTCGCTTGGTCCGGTATTGCACCTTACGGGAGCAGATCTGATGGACGGCACACCGATTCTGGATATCAAACCGTATCTGCCGCATGTAGACAGTCACGTGGAGGCACTTGGCAGCTTTACGGAAAAGACGAAAGAATACTTTATTCCGGTTGAGATTCCGGACGAGCTGCTGGAAAAGGTTCCGGCAGACCACCGTGCGGCGCTGAAAAAAGTGCTGGAGCAGGATCCGCGTCCATCGTATCAGAACAGCGAAGAACGCGTCTACGGACTTTCCTTTGCGGGAATGGAAATCAAATTCCAGGTAAAGGACGAGGTACTGCATGTTGTGGGAGTAGAAATGTGAGGAAGAAATAAAGATCGGGAGAAAAGACCGAAAGCAAGGATCGAAAGCAAAGATCAAAAGCGAAGATCAAAAGCAAAGATCAAAAGCAAGGATTAAAAGCAAAGATCGAGAGAAGAGACCAAAAGCAAGGATTAAGAGAAAAGATAGGAAGAAAAAATGGAACGAAATGTAGAGATAGATAAAATTTCAGATGGAAAACGATACGGAGCTAATGATCTTGTAAAAGTGGGCTGCGACGACTGCCGCGGATGCTCCGCCTGCTGTCATGGGATGGGAGATTCGATTGTACTCGACCCGATGGATGTCTACCGCCTGGAGAAAAAGCTGGGAAAGACGATGGAAGAGATTTTGCTGGCTGGGAACGTGGCGCTTCGTGTCGTGGACGGTGTTATTCTGCCACATCTGAAGATGACAGAGCAGTCAGACCGGTGCAGCTTTTTAAATGAAGAAGGCCGCTGCAGCATCCACGATGCACGCCCGGGCTTCTGTCGGATGTTTCCGCTGGGTCGGCTGTATGAGGATGGAACATTTTCTTATTTCCTTCAGGTGAACGAATGTCCGAAGGAGAACAAGACAAAGGTCAAGGTCCGCCGCTGGCTCGATACGCCGGAGCTTGGGAAATACGAAGCCTTTACGACAAAATGGCATTATTATCTGAAGGAAAAACAGAATGCGGCGCGCGAAAGCGAGGACGATGCATTCCGGCAGCAGATCAGCATGAACATTCTGAAGCTGTTTTATCTGCTTCCGTATGACGGAAATACAGATTTTTATACACAGTTTGCAGCTCGAATGGAGCTTGCAGCAGACAAGCATTAAGCAAAAACATATATTAACAGGAGAGGCTGTCGCACGAAGCGAAAACACTACAAAATCTATATTTTGTGGAAATTTTTCTTCGTGCGGCAGCCCTCCTGTTTTTTTATATCGTTTCGTAGGAAAACTTTCCTGCTCCGGCGTAGACCAGGAAGGCTTCCCGGGTCTCACGCCTCCGCCGGCGGCTGCAGAAAATGATCTGCCCATTTTTCAGCAGAACTTCGCCAGTTACCTGTACAAGGGAAACGTGGGCAAAGTTGATCAGCAGACCTTTTCCGCCGTGGAAAAAACGATCACTTGGTGTAAGGCAGACCGTCAGGTCGGCAAATGTGCAGCGGGTTGTAAAATCTCCCTGAATGGTGTGGAGAATCAGTCGGTGCTGGCAGGCTTCAACGTAAATCAGGTCGTCGAGCGCCAGCCGGTATTTTTGGGAAACACCCTGTGAGATAATGACTGGAATTTCGAGCAGAACAGAATCGTTCGGATCGAGTGGGAATATTAATTTGGAATACAAGAAAAACACCTCCGGGAAAGTATACCGTTTGCGTCGAAGTGCAGCCGTTCAAGTCGAAGCGGTTGTCCAGCGCAAAGAAACATGATAGGGTACAAAATAAAAGCAGGAGGAGAGCATTACAGCAAACATCATAAAAATACAAAGTGTAGTTTAACACAGTGACAGAATCTCATTCAAGCCGAATTGACGGACTTCTGTTAAAATCGTTCGACAGAAAGTGACACCGTATGGCAGAAAGGGGCGAAAAAAGTAAAAAAAGGAACGATAGACAGAAAAAGCAGAAGAAAAAAACAGGAAAATCAAAAGAAAATCGAAAGAAAAGGAGGCAGAGAAGATTGACGATGCGAGATTGATTTGGTATAATATTCCAAAAATAATTATTACATATAACATTACCATAAAAGAATAAATATCATATGGAGAGAAATATGAACAGAGAAGTAGAAACAATCAGAGAAAAAGTACATACAACAGCAGATGCAGCATTATTTTTATGCTTTCAGGAAGTGAAGGGAAGCCATTCCAAAGGAGTGATCCGGCTGCCGCTGCTTAATTATGACATTCCGTTTGAGGGATACGGAGAAATGCTGCTTCGGATGAACCGCATTTATGACCTGCTCGGCATGCCGGATGCAGGAAGCTGTATGCGGAGCCTTTCAGAAGGGGAAAAAGAAGAGTGGGAATTTACAGATGAAATGAAGAACAATCAGGATACAACGCTTCCAGCCGGAACCGAGCGTATGGTCAGTATTCAGATTCAGTTCCGACAGCACTGTAGTCTGCAGGGATTTCTGATCTGCGGAAAACAGAAAGCAGGTTTTCGTTCAGCACTTGAAATGCTGTATTTACTGGAAGATTGTCTGCAGGAACAGGATAACTGAATACGGGAGAAAAACGCAACAGAATGAGAGTGGGAGCTATGAAGGAAGAAAAAAAGATCAGAAAGAAAATAAAAATTGAGGATTTGTTGCCAAGAGATCCCATCCGGGTGGATCTCGATGCAATCCTGGGCTATGTGAAGGGAAAAACAATCCTGGTAACAGGCGGAGGCGGTTCGATCGGAAGTGAGATCTGCCGCCAGCTGGCCGGACACGACGTCGGGCATCTGATCATTTTTGACATCTACGAAAACAATGCGTACCAGATTCAGAAATCTCTGGAATGGGAGTTCCCAGATCTCAATTTGACAGTACTGATTGGTTCTGTGCGGGATGAGCGGAGGCTGGAATCAATTTTTTCGAAGTACCGGCCGGACATCGTCTTTCACGCAGCAGCCCACAAGCATGTGCCGCTGATGGAGGACAGCCCGAATGAAGCGATTAAAAACAATGTTATTGGAACCTTAAAAACGGCGCGCACAGCAAGCCATTATCAGGTAAAGAAGTTTATCCTGATATCAACAGACAAGGCAGTCAACCCGACCAACATCATGGGAGCGAGCAAGCGGCTCTGTGAGATGGTGATTCAGCTGATCGGAAGACACAGCACGACAGAGTTTGCGGCAGTGCGCTTTGGAAATGTACTGGGAAGCAACGGAAGTGTCATTCCGCTGTTCCGCCGTCAGATCGAACACGGCGGTCCGGTGACGGTTACGCATCCGGATATCATTCGATATTTTATGACGATTCCGGAGGCAGTCAGCCTTGTACTTGAGGCAGGCGCCTATGCGAAAAACGGTCAGATCTTTGTCCTGAATATGGGAGATCCGGTCAGAATCGCAGACCTGGCCAAAAATATGATCCGCCTTTCCGGATATGAGCCGGAAAAAGAAATCAAGATCAAATACATTGGCCTGCGACCAGGCGAAAAGCTGTATGAGGAACTTCTGATGAATGAAGAGGGCATGCAGACCACAGAAAACAGCCGGATTTTTATCGGCAGACAGATTGCATTTGACGAGAAGGTATTCCGGGAGCAGATAAAGGAACTCGCGAAGGAAGCGGAAAACGAATGTCCGGACATCTGTTATCTGGTAAAGAAAATGGTACCGGAATACCAGTACGAAGGAGAAAAACAGGGATGACGGACCTTCATGTACATATTCTGCCGGGAGTGGACGACGGATCCCCGAATTTGTCCACCTCCCTTGAAATGGCAGAAATGGCGGCACAAAGCGGGGTGCGTATCCTCGCGGTGACGCCGCATGCAAACCAGACGGGAATCGAAGGCGTGGAGGACGGATACGTCAACTACGAATCGGAACAGTTAGAAGAGCAATTTTACCGTCTGGAGAGGGAAATCAACAGAGAACACATTCCCATCAGCCTGGTGCGCGGCATGGAAATCATGAGCATCGGACCGCTGGAGAAAAAAATCAGAGAGAGAAAGCTGATACCGCTCCATGAGAGCCGCTATTATCTGATCGAGGTGCCGTTTGATATGGCGCCGGACGGAATCAGAAAGCGGCTGCTGGAATTTCCGGCGATGGGAAAAATCCCGGTGCTGGCGCATCCGGAGCGGTATTTCTGCGTGCAGGATACACCGGAGCTTCTATACGAATTCCGGGAAATGGGCGCGGTTTTGCAGATCAACAAAGGAAGCGTGTTTGGAAGATTTGGAGAAGAGGCTGAGCGGACAGCAAGGTTTCTACTGGAAAACCGCCTTGCGGGCTGTGTGGCAAGCGATGCCCACGGAGCCGATTACCGGACCACGGACATGCGGCCAGTCCGGCAGTTTCTGGAGGAGCGGTATGGAGAAGCGTATGCACAGCTTTTAGTGAAAGTGAATCCGAGAAGAATCCTGGAGGACCGTCAGATTTTCTATGAACCGTCCCCGGAACGAAAACGGAAAAGACGCTGGTTCCTCTAAAAACAGGAAGAATGGCGTTACAGAAACGAAAGGAGCATCTTTGATATGCACAAAACGAGAGCGGCAGTTCTCATTCTGTTTCTGGCTTCCACACTTGCCTTTGGCGGGTGTCTGGTGCGGCAGCAGACGGGAAAAGACGGAAAAGGGCCGGAAATTACGATGGACAACAGTGAGATTTCTGCCAGCATCCATGCAGAGGAGTCAGAACTTCTGGCCGGAGTAACTGCTTACGATAAAAAAGACGGCGATGTGACGAGTTCTCTTGCTGTGGAACATATTTCGAATTTTGTGGAAAAAGGGCGGCGGAAAATCAGTATCGTCGCCTTTGATTCCGATAATCACGTTACGCATGCGGAGCGGGAACTGGTGTATAACGATTACACCTCACCGGTCTTTTCCCTGGATCGCCCGCTGCGGTTCAGCCTGAATGCAGATGATCTGACAGAGGGACTTTCCGCGGAGGACTGCCTGGACGGAACGATTACCGACCGCATCCGGATTTCTTACGAGGATGAGATCAGCAGTACACCGGGACTGTACCACGTGACATATTCGGTTGCAAACCGCGCCGGAGATGTGACAAGTCTTCCGGTGACAGTAGAACTCTACGATCCGGCAGAGGAGAACGGAAGGCCGCAGATTACCCTGAGCGATTACCTGATTCATCTGGATCTGCAGCAGCCATTTGATCCGCAGGCATATCTGGAAAGCGTGAGTGTGGATCAGATGCTGTATGAAAAGAGAGAAGACGGTGCGCTTCATGCAGCTTCGTATGAAGAAGAGCTTCTGGGAGAAAATCAGTTTTCCATTGACAATCCGGTCGATACCGGCAGTGCGGGTGTTTATGAAGTGACATACACTGCGACAGCGGAGGATGGGCAGACAAGCTCCGTCCGCCTGATCGTCTGTGTAAACGAATAGGGGGGATCCAGATGGGAGAATACGACAGAACAGGAAACGGGCAGAGCAGCAAAACAGACTGGGATCTCCGAAGTATCCTGTGCGACATTGCAAAAAACTGGTGGGTCATCCTTCTGATTGCCTGTTCGGCGGCAATGATAACCTATACTGTGATGGCGACCGTACACAAAGACCGGTATACGGTAAAAACCACATTTGCCGTTATGGGACGCGGGGTGGATGCCAATGCGGCATCGAGCCTGTCGGCCACATATGAGATGGCACAGAAATTTGAAGCAATTCTGGAAAATACGATTTTGAAGAAAAAAGTGATGGAGGAGCTCAGCCTGTCCTCGTTTCCGGCAAAAATGAATGCTTCCATTGTGCCGGAATCCAATCTGATGGAGCTGTCTGTGACCGCAGATTCGCCGGAAATGGCATTTCGGATCTTAAAGTCGGTACTGAACAATTATACGAGCATTTCCGACTATATTATTCCGAATGTAGTGTTGGAGACACTGCAGCAGCCGCAGGTTTCCGGTGTGCCATCGAACCAGATTCCGACCAAAAAGTATGCCGCGACCGCATTTCTTGCGGCAGCCCTTGCTATGGCGGCACTCATCGGACTCTTTTCCTTTCTGCGGGATACCGTCAAAAATGAGGCAGAATTCACCCGCAAAATCGATGCGGACCTGCTGGGCGTTGTGTATCACGAAAAGAAGAAGAAAAACAGCTCCATGCTGATTACCAATCCGGCGCGGAGCTTTCTGTATGTGGAATCCTTAAAGCGTATTGCATCGCGTGTGCGGGGGCGTCTGGACCGAAAAGGCGGAAAAGTGCTGCTGGTGACCAGTGTGGCGGAAAATGAAGGAAAATCGACCCTTGCGGCAAATCTGGCGCTTGCTCTTGCAGAAGAGCAGAACCGTGTACTGCTTTTGGACTGCGATTTCCGACAGCCGGCGTTACATAAAATCTTTGAGATTCCGGAAAAAGACGGAAAGGATTTCGGAAAGGTTGTCCTCGGAAAAGAGTCGGCATCCGGCGTTTTTGAGAAACACAAGGATACCAACGTATATACCGGAATCTGCCGTAATCGTCTGGAAGAGCCGTCGCTTGCAATCGGCGGTGAGATTTTCCACCGGATTCTGGAGACATGCCGGACCAATATGGACTACATTATTCTGGATACGCCGCCGATGGGAATGACGGCGGATGCAGAAGAGCTTGCAGAGTATGCCGATGCGGCAGTTCTTTCCGTGCGGCAGGACGGCGTACTGACGAGGGATATCAACGATGCGATTGATGCATTGAACCAGAAAGAGGAAAAAGTGATCGGCTGTGTATTTGGAAATGTTTACCCGGGATTCGGTGAGCGGATCGGCAACAGCTACGGTTATGGATATGGATACGGCACCTACAGCAGGGCAGAACGATAAGAGGGAGCAAAGAGCATGAGCAGAGAAACGTATGAAACCTATTCGGCGGAACCGGAGAAAATCGATCTGATCGCCTTTCTGGCAGAATATTTCCAGGCATTCCGAAAATTCTTTTTGGGCGTGCTGATTCTTGTGATCCTCATGGGAGGCGGCTCCTTTCTGACGGCAAAGCTGCGGTATCAGCCCATGTATGAGGCATACACCTCATTTGTGGTCGGATCAAACCGCGCGGTCGGCTATTCCTATTATGACAATGTGACGGCGCAGCAGCTTGGAAAAACCTTTCCTTATATCGTAACAAGCGGTGTATTAAAGGATGTTGTAGCACGGGATCTTCAGGTGGGAGCAGTGACATCCCAAATTGAGGCGAGCGTGATGGAAAACACCAACCTGTTCACAATTCGCGTAAAAGATTCTTCACCGGATACGGCATATCGCGTACTTCAGTCCGTCATTACCAATTATCCGGAGGTAGCAGAGTACATAATCGGTGCGACAACGCTGACGGTGGTAGACGACAGCGGCGTACCGGTATCCCCGATCAACAGCCAGGATGCGGTACATGCCGGAATGATCGGAGCAGCGGCGGGACTTGCCGTTGCACTGCTTTTGGTCTTCATCTATGTGAGAACAAGAAAAACAATTCGCCAGGCAGATGACGTGAAAAAGCTGACGAACGCAGCGTTCCTTGGAAATCTGCCGGAGGCGAAAATCAAGAAACGAAGCAACGTAAAAGAACAGACCATCACGATCTGTAACCCCAAAGTGCCGGATTCCTTCAAAGAAGCAATGCAGCTCATCCGGACAAGAACAGAGGACGGGCTTGGAAAAGCCGACTGTCCTGTTTTGCTTGTGACAAGCTCTGTGCCGGGAGAGGGAAAGACAACCGTTGCCGTGAATCTCGCAGAAGCATTCGCAAAGAAGAAGTACCGCGTAGTGCTGCTGGACGGAGATCTGCGAAATCCGTCGGTATTGAAGTGTATCGGACTTTCCGAGCGGAAGGGACGTGGAATCATAGGAGTGCTGAAAGGACAGATCAGCCTGGATGAGGCACTTACCGATTATCGGGATCTGTCGCTGAAAATTCTGCCGGGTGTCGGAAGTACACAAAATCCGGCCGGCCTGCTGCGTTCCGCGCGGATGAAAACGCTGATCGAAGAATTGAAAGAGGATGCGGATCTTCTGATTATTGATACGCCGCCGTGCGGAGTACTGTCGGATGCATCCCTTTTGGGCGGAATCGCAGATTCTGCAGTTCTTGTCGTACACCAGGGAACTACCAAGGACCGTGAAGTACAGCGGGCACTGGAATTCTTCGAGGATTCGCAAATTCCGGTCTGCGGCTATGTACTGAACGGCGTGCCGGAGGGTGCGACAGGCTACGGATACAGCACCTATGGCGGTTATGGCTACGGAAAATATGGTTATGGTTACGGAAAGTACGGCTATGGAAAAGAAAAAGAAGGCCGGAAAAGTAACCAGTCGGTGAAAGAATAGGGGGAAGAAAACATGAGGGAATCTGGAATTTATCAAATGTATCTGAAAAATCTGCTGGACCGGCTGCTTGCACTGGTTGGAACGGCAGCACTGTCGTGGTTGCTGATTTTGCTTGGCATAGCGATCCATCTCGATTCGCCGGGACCGATTTTCTTCCGGCAGAAGCGGGCAGGAAAGAACGGCACGTATTTTTACATATATAAATTCCGCACGATGCGTATCGATACCCCACATGATATGCCGACCCATATGCTGAATAATCCCGATCTTTTCATCACAAGAGTCGGACGGTTTCTCCGGAAAACATCCCTCGATGAGCTGCCACAGCTCTTTAATATCCTGAAGGGCGATATGGCGCTGGTTGGCCCGCGTCCGGCACTCTGGAATCAGTATGACCTCCTTGTGGAGCGTGAGCAGTACGGCGCAAACAGCGTCCGTCCGGGTCTTACCGGATGGGCACAGATCCATGGACGGGATGAGCTGCCGATCCGGCAAAAAGCTGAACTGGATGGATATTATGTGCACCATATCCAGCTCAAAATGGATCTGGAATGTCTCTGGAGAACAGCAGGAGCCGTACTGCGGCAGGATGGAATTCACGAAGGCAGACTGGAAAAACAGCAGATGAAGGGTGCAAAAGAGGTTGTGAAGGTTGGAAAATAGAAGAAGATAAAAAAGATAGAAAAAGACAGAGAAAGATAGAAAAACAGCAAAAGATAGAAAAAGTAGTAAAAGACAGCAAAAGATAGAAAAAATAGCAAAGATAGCAAAAGATAGGAAGAAACGGGCAGGATGTTTTTGGGAAGGAAAGCATGCTGCCTCGTTTTACATAGAAGCTGGAAAATAATGAGAAAAGTAATTGCATATTGATTGAAAGATGATATAATTTATAAAGAAATAATGAAATTAGTAATGAAACAATGCGGAATATTACACCGAAACAGGAAAGAAAATGAAAAAATCGAATTCTAATTGTAACCAATCATTCGTATATGTTCTGGCAGTTTCGCAAAGAATTGGTGGAAGCCTTGCAGAAAGAGCATGAAGTGATTCTTGCCATGCCATTTGTCGGACATGAAGAAGATTTTCGGAAAATGGGAATCGAGTGTATTCCCGTATCCATGAACCGACGTGGTGTGAATCCATTTGCTGAGGCAAAGCTGTTGCGGGATTATAAGCGGCTTCTGCAAAAAATCAGCCCGGACTTTGTGCTTACATATTCCATTAAACCAAATATCTATATGGGTCTGCTCTGCAGTTGCAAAAAGATTCCCTATTATGCCAACGTACAGGGACTTGGAACTGCATTTCAAAAACCAGTACTGGCCGGATTTGTTACGGTACTGTATCGAATCGCTTTCCGAAAAGTAAAATATGTCTTTTTTGAAAATAAAGAAAACGCCCGCGAATTTGGCGAACGAAACATCGTATCGGCAGATCGTCAGGTTGTCCTGCCCGGTGCGGGAATTAACCTGGAAAAATACAAAATGGAACCTTATCCGAACCACAGCTGTGTCCATTTTCTGTATCTCGGACGAATCATGAAAGAAAAAGGAATAGAAGAACTCTTTTATGCCGTTCGGCGGCTGAAAGAAGAAAACGAAGACTTTGTCCTTGATCTGGCCGGATTCTTTGAAGATATCTACAAAAAGCAGGTAGAAGAACTGGAACAGCTTGGAATCGCCCATTTTTACGGCTTTCAGTCAGACCCGCGCCCATTTTATACAGAAGCAGACTGTGTCGTTCTTCCCAGCTATCATGAAGGCATGAGCAACGTCCTCCTGGAAGCAGCGGCAACCGGCCGCCCCGTTATCACAAGCAATATCCCGGGCTGCCGGGAAAGCGTAGAAAATGGAAAAAGCGGTCTGCTGGTTGAAGTAAAAAACAAAGAGATGCTGTATCAGGCAATGAAAAAGATGCTGCATTGCAGCAGAGAAGAACGGGAAAAAATGGGAAAAGCAGGAAGAGAGAAAATGAAAAGAGAGTTTCGGAAGGAAGCTGTGGTGGAGAGAACGGTGAGGAGTCTGAAGTAAAAACAGGCAAAGACAAATCGGATCGGAAACTTATGAGGGAAATGGGAGTTGGAGAAAAAGCTAAACGGATGATAGAGAGCAGCTTATAAATACAGGTTCTTTGGGGAGGAGTAGTGAGAGGGATTGGACGTGTGCATATAAGCTGTTTTATATTTGAGGAATTGGGAAAGAGTAGGGACTTGAAAAAGAGTGAGGGGATTGGATTATAAAAGGGAACTGGAGAGAATGACATGACATTGACGAATTATTGGTGGTATATAATCTGGATGTTGATAGGGGGAGGATTTTTGGCTGTTCTCTTCCCTAAACAGAAGATACTGGTTATAGGGGAAAGGAGTGAAAGATGGAGCATAGTTGCAGCTATTTTGCTGGCTTTTCCGTATACATTGGCGGCAGCTGGAAGAGGGGACAATTTCGGCGATACATATCCTTATAGAAAGGCTTTTTTTGATGCTCCGTCGTCATTGAATCAGTTACCAACATATTTAGATACGATATCAAAAGACAAAGGCTTTTCTACACTTACTGTGGTTTTAAAGTCTGTGTTTGGAAACTCAGATGTTATATATTTTTTTATTATAGCAGCAATTCAAGTTATTATAGTTGCATTAGTGTTTAGAAAGTTTTCGGAGGACTATTGGTTTAGTCTATTTGTCTTTGTGGCATCTACAGATTATTTTTCTTGGGTGCAAAACGGAACAAGACAATTTTTGGCTGTGACCTTGATATTTGCATGCTTTGAATTAATGCTGAAAAAAAAATATATTCCACTAATCATTGTGATTTTGCTTGCATCAACTATGCATGGGTCTGCGTTACTAATGTTACCTGTTGTTTTTGCTATTCAGGGTAAAGCTTGGAATAAAAAAACTGTATTATGTATTTTAGCAAGTATAATTGCGTTATTGTTTGTTAATCAGTTCACAAATATACTGGATTATTTTCTGGCAGACACTCAGTATGTTAATGTTGTAAGTGACTGGAAATCTTGGGATGATGATGGGACAAGTCCTATTCGAATACTAGTGTATGCTATTCCAACTATTTTATCCTTATTTGGTATTAAATATATTAAGAATGAAGATGATCCAGTAATTAATATGGCTACGAATGCGGGAATTATTTCTACTGCTTTAGGAATTATATCAATGAAAACTTCAGGCGTGTTTATGGGAAGACTCCCCATTTATGTAAGTTTATATTCATCAGGCATTCTACTACCGTGGGAGTTGAACCATATGTTTACACGAAATTCCGCAAGGCTTATAAAAATTGTTGCGATAATTATGTATATTGCATTTTTCTATTATCAAATGCATTTTACATGGGGAGTGATGTAGGAGTAAAGAAATCATGGTAAGAGTTCTTCAGGTAGTAACTTATATGGGACGTGGTGGTTTGGAAACTATGCTCATGAATTATTATAGAAACATTGACAGAGATATTGTTCAATTCGATTTTTTGGTGCATCGCTCATTCGAGGCGGAGTATGATGCAGAAATTTTAAAAATGGGAGGACACATCTATCATCTTCCGACACTAAATCCATTTTCAATATCGTATCATAAAAAGCTAAACGCATTTTTTAAAGAACATTCGTACGATGTTGTTCATTCTCATTTGGATTGTATGAGTGCATATCCGTTAGCATATGCGAAAAAATATGGAGCATCCGTGCGGATTGCTCATGCACATAATAAAAATCAAGATCATAATTTCAAATACATTGTTAAGAGTATATCCAGAAGGTTTATGCCGCAATATGCTACACACTTATTTGCGTGCAGTGAAGAAGCAGGAAAGTGGATGTTTGGAAAGCATCAATTTTACGTTTTAAATAATGCGATTGATGCAAAACGTTATCGTTTTTCAGCAGATAGAGCCGAAAGGGAGAAGAAAGCACTTAATATTAGTAATGAGTTCGTAATTGGGCATATTGGACGTTTTTATCCGCAGAAAAACCATAAGTTCTTGATTGAAATATTTAGAGAATTAGTGAAAATTGAATCCGATGCGAAATTATTTTTAGTGGGTACTGGTCCTGATAGGGAATTGATAAGAGAGAAGGTAAAAGAATATCATTTAGAAAATAAAGTTGTTTTTATGGGGAGCAGAGAAGATATTCCAGAGATTTTGCAAGCAATAGATGTGTTTGTATTTCCATCACTATATGAAGGTTTAGGAATTGCAGCTGTCGAAGCTCAGGCAGCAGGAATACCGTGCATTCTGTCTGATCAAGTTCCGGTTGAGTGCAGAATGACTCAAAATGTCGAGTTCCTTTCGCTTAAGAAGAGTCCTAAATGTTGGGCTGAATCTATAATCAAATATAAAAACAGAGTACATTTAGACAACTATACGGAAATATGTAAATCTGGTTATGATATTAAAGAAAATGCAAAAAAACTACAAATGTTTTATCAAAATGGGAGCTATTAATGGAAAAAGAATGTGTTTTAACAATCTTTACGCCGGCATATAATCGTGCGCATACGCTAAGTAGGACATATCAATCCTTGTGTGGACAGACAGTGAAAGACTTTATTTGGTTGATTATTGATGATGGATCAACAGATAATACAAGAGAGTTGGTGGAAGAATGGAAAAATAGAAATAATGGATTTCAGATTAGGTACATTTACAAAGAAAATGGCGGAATGCATACGGCACATAATGTAGCATATGAAAATATAACTACAGAATTAAATGTATGTATAGATTCAGATGATTGTCTGGCATTTGATGCAGCAAAAAAAATAATTGATACCTGGGATAAAGTGTGTAATCAAGGATATGCTGGATTGATTGGCTTAGATGCTGATTTTTCTGGTAACATTATTGGGAAAAACTTCCCAGAGGGTATGATTGATACTACATTAGGAGAGTATTATGCTGCAGGTGGAGTAGGTGACAAAAAGTTGGTGTACCGAACAGATGTAATTACATCTGTTCCGCCGTATCCTGTTTTTGAAGGGGAAAAATATGTTGCTTTAGCATACAAATATCGTTTGATAGATCAGAACTACAAATTGTTGGTCGTTCCAGAAGTTTTATGCAATGTAGAATATCAGTCGGATGGTTCCAGTAATACGATGTGGAGCCAATATTTAAAAAATCCCAGAGGCTTTGCATTTTGGCGAAAAGTATGTATGCAATATCCGATTTCAAGAAAGAGGTTAGTGATGGATTGTATTCATTATTGTTCTAGTAGTCAGATAGCAGGAAACAAAAAGTATATTCAGGAGTCACCGAAAAGATTACTTACTTTTTTTTGTACGCCAATGGGATGGATATTAACTAGTGTGATAAGAAAAAAGACAAAAAAATGAGTTGATCGGAAAGGGTTATATGATACCAAAAAAAATACATTATTGTTGGTTTGGAAAAAAAGAAAAGTCTAAAATGGCGCAAAAATGTATCGCAAGTTGGAAAAAATATTGTTCAGATTATGAACTGATTGAATGGAACGAAGATAATTTTAATATCTTTATGAATCCTTATACAAAAAAGTGTTATGATGATAAAAAGTTTGCTTTCCTTAGTGACTATGTTCGCTTGGTCGTAATTGAGGCAAACGGAGGAATATACTTTGACACTGATGTAGAGGTTGTAAAATCGTTTGATGATTTATTAGATTGCAAAGCCTTTTTTGGATTTGAAACAAATGAATATGTGAATACTGGAGTTGGCTTTGGAGCGGAAGCACATAACCCTGCTATTATACAGATGCTTAAGGAATATGAACCTCTACTGGATGGTAGGCAGGGGATTATTGGTTGTCCACATTTAAATACAAAGGCTTTAATCAAATGTGGCTTGAAAAAAAATGGACAAAAACAGGATCTTAAGGATGCATCAGTATTTCCAGCAGAGTATTTTAATCCTTATGATGCTCCAACTGGAAAATTAAACAAAAGTGAATTGACTTATTCTATTCACTGGTATGCAGCCTCATGGATGGATAAGAAACAGAGATTACGTAGCAAAATTAGTAAACCAATACATCGTTTGTTAGGAAAGGATTTTTTTAGAAAAAAACAAAAAAATTGACATGATATATATTGAAAGTGCATGATGGGAGAAAAAGCAAATGCAGAAAGTATTGACAGATGGTCAGGGAAAAGTTTTATGTTTTGTGATTTGCTATTTTGGGATTTTGCCGGATACGTTGCCGATTACCTTGAAAACTATTGCAGAGAATCCGGGATATAATTGGCTATTGTTTACTGATGACACCAGAAGATTTAAATATCCACAGAATGTTCGTGTTTGTTACTCATCATTTCAGAAGTTACGGGAGAGAATCCAGAAATGTTTTGACTTTCCTATTGCATTGGAAACCCCAAAAAAATTGTGTGATTTTAAACCAGCTTATGGATATATTTTTGAAGAAGAACTTCATGAATATGAATTTTGGGGATATTGTGATTTGGATCAATATTTTGGTTGCCTTAAGAAATATATTCCTCACACATTTCTTTGTAAGTATGATAAGATTTTTTCTCTAGGACATATGACAATTTATAGGAATACAGATAAAATGCGCATGCTGTTTATGTCTTCCTTAATTTACTTTGAGAAAATCGATGAAATCAAGAACTACCGTGATGTATTTTCAAGAAGAGATAATTGTGTTTTCGATGAATGGCCGAGAGATAGAGTGAATATTAACATATTGGCGGAACAGAAAAAAATTCGGTGTTGTTATGAAGGCATGATGTTAGATATTTTACCATACAGGAGTTGCTTTCAAAGCGTATTTTTTGATGCGAAGAAACATGAATGGATGTGTAATAAAAGAGAAAATCTTCTTATATATTGGGACAATGGAAGTATTTATTCATTACAGAGGCAAGGAAAGAGTTTAAAAAAAAGGAATATGCCTATGTGCATATACAAAAACGAAAATTGCAAATATTTAATAGTATGGCACTAGAAAAATGTGGCATTTTTTTGATTTATCCAAACAAAATCTTGCTTTTAAAAAAATATATTGATGTTTCGGCATTTTTCTTTTTAGGGAAGGCAATGCAGATTCTTCAATTAAGTGAAAAAAAGAAAAAGATATTTGAAATTTTTTTTACATGTAAATATAAATTTCGAGTAATATATGAGCGTTTATTTGAAAGGTAATGATTTGCCATATTTTGTTTATCTATATGTAATATTATAAATAGAAAAAAGCAAACGTAAGGAGCAAAATTACCAAACTATTTTATAAAACTTTAGAGGATTTATATGCGAACAATGATTATACTTCCATATTTCGGCAAATTTAATAGCTATTTTAGATTATGGCTTGATTCTTGCTCTAGAAATCAAGAATTTGAGTGGATGATCGTTACGGATATTGCCATAAAAGAAACAATACCTTCGAATGTAAGGATTGTATCATTGACTTTAAGCGAACTAAAAGAACAGTTTCAGAAGAAGATGAACGTATTCTTGACTTTAAAGGATGCTTATAAGTTATGTGATTACAAACAATTTTATGGATATTTATTTTCAGAATATCTTGTTGGTTACGATTATTGGGGATATTGTGATTGTGATTTGGTTTTTGGAAAAATCAAGAATTTTTTGACTAGTGATTTACAATTTAGTTACGATAAGCTGTTTCGTACAGGACATTTTAGTGTTATTAGGAACGATGTAGCTATTAATGAACTATTCTTTAAATATAATACATACAAAATCACACTTACATCACCTGTTATTTATGGATATGATGAGTCAATAACAGGATATCATTTGGGATTCGCAGGGGAATTATTAGATTGTGGATATAAGTTTTTTGATTGTGCTGAGTGGATAGCTGATATTGATTTTAGACATTATCCATTTTATGAAATATCTAATCCTACGACTCCATGTGTTTTTTCTTATGAAAGAGGACGTGTTTTTAGAATTGATTGGAATGATGGTAATCTTGTTAAATCCGAAAAAATGTATGTACATTTACAAAAGAGGATGATGGATGTAGAGGATGGAATAAATCCCGACTGCTATTTAATTTGTCCTAATAAATTTTTAAAATATAATGAAGAAATACTTGCAAGTGAAAAGTTTTGGAAGCAGGTTATGCAGGAAAAAGCTGCATATTTTGATTATGAAAAGGAATGGCGAAGAAATAAAATAAGAGATATAAAAAGATTCTTACATGAACCGCAGAAAATAAAAAGTATATTGTATAGGCTGAAAGGACAATGAAAATAGATGAAAAAAATATTGATTTTGGCAAGTGATATGGAAATTGGAGGAGCGGAAAGAGCTTTATTAGGTTTACTGGAAGCAATAGATAAAAAGCAATATCAAGTGGATTTATTTTTATTACGACATCAGGGACCTTTTATGCGATTTATTCCAGTGGGAGTTAACCTCCTTCCGGAGAATGAAAAATACGCGGATTTGGGAGTTCCGATTGGAAAAGTTCTTAAAAAGGGACATTTTGATATGGTTTACGGTCGGATGCGTGGAAAATATAAAGCAAAGCGTTTTATTGCCCAAAATCATTTACGGAAGTCAAATTCTGTTGAAATACATTATAGCTATAAATATACGCTGAATTTTTTACCTGATATCTCTGAGCAACAATATGATTTAGCCTTAGGATTTACTATTCCATATTATATATTGGATAAAAAAATAAGTGCAAAGAAAAAAATGGTGTGGATACATACGGATTATTTGGCGAAAGATGGAGACAGAGCAGAGGAATTAAGAGTTTGGTCTGCTTACCCGTACATTGCGTCTATTTCTAAGGCTGTAACAAAAGCATTTCTTAGGGTATATCCAGATTTAGAAAGTAGAATTTATCCGATCGATAATATAGTTTCCGAAACATTAATCCAAAAGCAAGCAGATATTTTTGATGTTGAAGGAGAAATGCCATGTAAAGAGAATCAAACTTGTTTATTGTCTATTGGAAGATTTGTTGAAGAAAAAAATTTTGAAAACATACCAGAGATATGTGCAAAAATTCTTCAAAAAGGAATCGACATAAAGTGGTATATAATAGGATTTGGTAAAGATGAAAAGCTAATAGAAAAGAAAATAAGAGAATCAAAGATGGAAGATCATGTAATAGTTCTTGGGAAGAAAGATAATCCGTATCCATATATTAAGAAATGTGACATTTATGTTCAGCCATCTAGATATGAGGGAAAAGCTGTTGCAGTAAGAGAAGCACAAATTTTACATAAGCCAGTTATTATTACAAATTTCCCAACGGCATCTAGTCAGTTGATTGATGGTGTAGATGGAGTCATTGTGCCAATGGACAATGACGGATGTGCGAAAGGTATTAAGAATTTGATTATGGATGATGAAAAGAGAAAAAATCTTATAAAGAACTGTTCTTCTAGTTGTTATTCTAATAAAGAAGAAGTGGAAAAAATATATGCGTTGATGTGTTAGAAAAGCTAGTTGCGAGGAGGTAATGCTCTATGGCAGAGATAAGTGTTATTGTACCAGTTTACAAGGTGGAAAAAATTTTTGGAACGTTGTGTAGAGAGTCTTATTTCGCAGACGTATAAAGATATCGAAATCATTCTTGTAGATGATGGATCCCCGGATCAGTGTCCAATTATATGCGATCGGCTAGCTGAAACAGATACTCGAATTAGAGTGATTCATAAAAAAAATGGCGGATTGAGCAGTGCACGTAATGCTGGTATGGATATAGCGACGGGGCATTATATTGGTTTTGTCGATTCAGATGATGTGGTTAGTAAGTATATGTATCAGAAGATGCATGAAGTAGCAGTACGTGAAAAGGTTGATTTTGTAATGGCTGATTATATACGGGTTCTGTCAGATGGCACAGAATATTTAAAGAAACTGGATATTCCTGAAGGTTTATACAACAAGAAGGAGATTAAAGAACAAATATATCCCCAACTAATTATGGGGTCCAATATTGACTATGGTCCCATTTTGTCTGTTTGGCATTGCCTTTATGATTTGGGATTTCTACGTAAAAATAAAATTAGATTTGATGAAGAAGTACGCTGGTCAGAGGACAATATTTTTAGTGCTATCGTGGGGTATTATGCAAGTAGATTTTATTATATGAAAGGGGAAGGATTTTATCGATATTATCAAAATTCAGGCACGATAACTACTTCGTACCGTGAGGGGGCATGGGGTGTTTATAAGACAATGAACCATCATTTGCGTACTTTTTTTTGCAGATAAAACAGAAACGGATTTCTCTAATCAGCTTAATTTACATTTGATATATTATGCTTGCAATTGCTTGGGACAAACTGCGTTACTGCCAAGAAAAAAATGTAGACAGCAAATGAAACTTATACTTAAAGATAAGGAATTGGCGAAAGCATTTGAAGAAGTTCAGTTTGGTTCGATAAACATTAAATTAAAAATACAACTATTGCTTATGAAATATAAAAGAATTTGTGCGCTTGAGTATTTAGTTAACAATAGGTAACTCCTAAAAAGAAAAAAATGGGAAAAAGGTGATGTTGTGATTCCGTTAGTTTCAATTATAATGCCTGTATACAATAAAGAATTATATATGCGTAAAACTTTGGAGAATATATGCAATCAAGATTTTAAAAATTGGGAATTGATTATTGTTGACGATGGTTCTACAGATAATGGTAAAGTGATCATTGAGGAGTACGTAAAACGAGATAAACGGATATTTGCCTATTATCAGAAAAATAGGGGAGTGTCAGATGCAAGAAACAATGGACTAGAATATGCAAAAGGCGAATGGATATGGTTTGTAGATTCAGATGATATACCTTCAAAAAACTTTTTGTCAGAAGTTTTTAAAATGGATATAGTGAAAGGAACGGATGTAATTGTAGGCAATTATTCAAAAGTATTTCCAGATGGGAAAGTTGAAAATATGATAGTCGATGAACAGGGGCGTGTTCATAGCAAAGATTTTCCAGCGTTGTTTATGAAGTACCAATATGTATCTGGATACTGGGGTTATCTTTGGAATAAATTAATTCGGCGTTCATTAATAAAAGAAAATAAATTATCCTTTGAAGTGGGATTAACGCTTGCAGAAGATCTGAAATTTATGGTAAAAGTGTATCAGTGTTGTGAGTCGATTTACATTTTATCTCAAAAAGCAATGCAGTATACAGTTAATGCACAGAATTCATCAATAGAAAAGAAAATAGATTATTTAGCTCAATTGGAAATTCAAAAAGCAATTTACTCTTGGATTATCGAAAAAAGAAATTGTATACAGTACAAAAGTGTCCTACAAAGACAAATTAGTTATTATGTTGCATTTAGTGTTTTCTACGGTTTTGAGGAGGGAATTTTGCCTAAATCAATTATAGGGAAAATTTCTGATTCAAAGAAAATACTATCATTAATAAGTGAAGAAGGAATTGATCATGTTATGCGCCCGATTGTTCGATATATCAAAAAGAAACAATGGACACAATTGTATTTATATTTATATGGAAGAAATATAATTCGTAATATTTATAGAACAATAAAAAGAAAAGGATAAAGATAAAATGCGATTTGTATTATATAATCATGTAGGAAGTGCAAATCATGGCTGTGAAGCACTAGTCAGAACGATTTCGAACATGCTGGGTGGAAAAAAATATAGTGCTTCTTTCAGAGACTCCAAAAGAGGAAAAAAAATATGGTATTACAGATATTGTGGTAGTATACCCAGCTATATTAAACGATAAGAAATCGTTGATTGACTTTTTGTATTGTTATGCAAAATTAAAATTGAAAAATAATTATTTTTATATGGATGTTCTTCCTTATAAAAGTGCAATTAATAAATTAGATGGAGAAGATGTACTTGTGTCTATTGGAGGGGATACTTTTTTGTTATCAAAAAACTATCCCATAAATATAATCCTTTTTACATCAATACGCCTTTTAAAAAAAATTAAACACAGTATTCTGATAGGTTGCTCCATTGAACAAGAAGTATTAGCAGACAGTTCTCTGATAGAGGATCTGAAATCATTTGAGATAATTACGGCAAGAGAACATTTGACTTATGATGCTTTGAAAAATGTTGGTTTAAAAAATGTAATATATTGCCCTGATTCAGCGTTTTGTTTGTCAATGCGTGAAACGATTTTACCGGTGAATTTTTTACCAGGCAATACAGTTGGAATAAATATAAGTCCGTTGATTTTAAAAATGGCTTTCAATGCACAACTTATTATGGATAATCTTAGGATGGTAATAAAAGATATCCTGGATAATACAGATTCAGCAGTTGCTTTGATTCCGCATGTTGCGTGGGAGGACAATAATGATTGGTTGCCGCTGAGTGTCTTATATAAAACATTTAAAAATAGTAATCGTGTGTGCTTAATAGAGGATCAAAGTGCACAGAAATTAAAATGGATTATTTCGAAGTGCTCTTGTTTTATTGGGGCTAGAACGCATGCAACTATTGCAGCATATTCAACGGGGGTTCCTACATTGGCTTTAGGATATTCTGTTAAATCGAAAGGGATTGCACAAGACATTTTTGGAACAGCAGAAAATTATGTGGTCCCATACCAAGATATTGTGACAAAAGATACAATATTATCTCATTATAAATGGATTAAAAAACACTCTTATGAAATTAGAGAAGTGTTACTGAATAAAACAAATGAATATCAAAAAATAATATTGGAAACAGGAAAAATATTGAAAGATAGATATTACAACAGCTAAGACGTTGAAAAACAATAATTAAACGGATGTACTTATAAAATGCTGTACAGGCTAATAATTGTATCAGAAATTCAAACATTGATTTTTACAGTTATAAGCCAGCTGATAAAAGGGGCAAAATCCCTTCCATTATGTTATGTAATTAAAATGCAGCAATATACAGCTTTTGCTGTTTTAAAGGTAAAGTTTTGAATAATTTAAAAGCAGTAAATAAATTAATTTAGTATTTTAAGAGTTACATTAAGGCTGTTTATAATAGCGTACTTAGCTTACCGTGTACAAATCAGGAGAAATAGAAATGCAGGATGAATTAGTTAGCATAATAACGCCGTGCTATAATGTGGCAAATACCTTGATTTACTATTTGCAGTCGATATTGAATCAAACATATAAAAATATAGAAGTGATTGCTGTGGATGATGGATCGACAGATGATACTGCAGATATTCTTAAAGAATATGTGTTTATTTTTGCCAAGTATCAAATGAAACTAGAATATATTTATCAAAAAAATGCTGGTTTGGGGGCGGCAATAAACACCGGACTAAAATACGTTAATGGGGAGTATTTATGCTGGGCTGATCCAGATGATTTCTATATGTCCGATTCAATTGCAAAAAGATTGGAAATTTTACGAAATTATCCTGAGTATGCAGTTGTAAGCAGTGATGCCTATGTGTTTCGCGCAGATGATTTGAAAAATCCGATTAAAAGAGAAGCGGAAAGGTTTACGCATCGCTATGAGGAGACTCAGTTTGAATATTTGCTGACAGAGCAATCTCACTTTTGCGCAGGATGTCATATGATTCGAATGTCTGCATTTGATCAAGTGAATCCTGAGAGAGAAATTTATCCAGCGAGAAGAGGGCAGAATTGGCAGCTATTATTGCCTGTTTATTACAAGTATAAAAGATTTTATTTGGATGAACCGTTGTATGGTTATATCGTATATCCTAAGAGCATGTCATCTGGAGATGTAACAGAAGAAAAAGAACTACAAAGATGGAAAGAACATGAAGAAATAATTAATCAGACTTTACGTAGGATACCTTTAGATGATAAAAACAGAGAAAGGTATGTTCGCTTGGTAAATGTCCGTTATGCTAAAAAGAGATTATATACTGCAATAGATTATAGAGATAAAGAGCTTTTAAAGGAACAGTATCTTTTTTTGAAACAGTATAATGAGGATACAGATGAAATCAGAATACTATATTTAAGAAATTACTATTTGTTATGGAAAGTTTTTTACAAACTGAAGGAGATAATTGCGAGGTAAAAATGTGCAAAGTTTCGGTTATAGTACCTGTTTATAATGCAGAGAATTTTTTGCAGAACACATTAAATAATATACAGAGACAAAGTCTAAAGGATATAGAAATAATTTGCGTTGATGACGGCTCGGAGGATAGCTCCGCTGATATAATAAAAAAGTTTCAAAGGCAAGATATTCGAATTCGTTACGAATACCAAAAAAATCAAGGAGCTGGTGTCGCGCGTAATAAAGGCATTAGCCTTGCTCAGGGAGAATATGTTGCCTTTATGGATGCGGATGATGGCTATCCGAATATATATTCTTTGGAAAAACTATATTTGGCAGCAAGAAAAAATCAGGCACTGATTTGTGGAGGATCAGCAAAGGGGATCAACCAGAGTGGATATAATAAAAGAGTATTTGAAAAAGAAGGTTTTGTTTGGTTTTCTGATTATCAATTTGATTTTTTGTTTCAGAGATTTATTTTTAAGCGCTCTTTTTTGGAGGATAAAAATATTGCTTTCCCTGATTTAAAGATATATGAAGATCCAATATTTTTATCAAAAGCATTGGTAGAAGCAGAAAAGTTTTTTGCAATTATGGAAGAAGTATATTTGTATACTGGTTCCCATCAAATTAGTACTATAAACCTGGAAAAGACAAAAGACTACCTTAGGGGTATAACGCAGTCGTTGCATCTTTCGTCTATCCATCAACTGGCTGGATTACATAGAGAAACTGTTGAACGACTTGAGAAAGAAGCTTGTTATTATGCTGAAAAGTATTTATATGATGGAGATCAAGAACTTTTGTATTTGTTATTAGATGCAAATGCAGCAATTAATCGTGAATTGATCGGTATTAATGATACCTATGTTCTTTCAGCTGTTATTTCAATGTGGAATGCAGCAAATAAATATATGACGTTGAGAAATGTGAAACTTATCAAGATTATTAAAAAATTGTTATATATTAAAAAATAAGAATACATTTCGAAAACATAGAAAGGACGCCTATGAACGCCAAGAAGGGATTTTATAATATTTTTTTTGGAATGCTTAGCCAGATTGTTTCGATCGCATTAGGAATTCTTATTCCAAGGTTGGTTTTGATAAATTTAGGTTCAGAGTCAAATGGTTTATTGTCTTCAATAAACCAAGCATTAGTTTATCTAAATCTTTTGGAAGCAGGAATAGGAACAGCAACGTTGCAGGCTTTATATAGACCAGTTGCAGAACATAATACGCAAGATATTAATCAAATTTTGTCTGCAACAAATAAATATTATAAGAAAGTTGGTACATGGTATTTTATTGCTGTAATGACATTAGCGTTAGTGTTTCCTAATATAATTGATTCAGAACTTTCTTCTTTTACTATTTTTTCGGTAGTGCTACTGAGTGGAATGTCTCAAGTTATTAATTTTTTCTTTCAAGGGAAATATAGAATTTTAATGCAAGTTGAGGGAAAAAATTATATATTGACGAATCTGGGAACAATCATTAACATATTTACAAGCACTGGTAAGATTGTTTTAATCTTACATGGATTTGGAATTGTTGCTTTGCAAATTATGTATTTTGCGTTTAATATAATGCAAATGATTTACATAACAAATTATATAAAGAACCATTATAAATGGATTGATCTTTCTGTTACTCCAAATTATGGTGCAATTTCACAGAAAAACTCAGTGATGATACATCAAATATCAGGATTAATTTTTCAGAATACGGATGTACTTATTTTAACAGTTGTATGTGGGTTAAAAACAGTAAGTGTTTATTCAATGTATGTAATGCTATTTGGTATGGTAGGGACTGCCATATCTACGATCAACAGTGGAGTTTCTTTTGCTATGGGACAAGCATATAACACAGATAAAAAAAAGTTTGGGGTGTTGTATAATGTATTTGAAACATATAATATGTCCTTGACTTTTTCACTATATTGTATTGCAAATATTTTTATTTTGCCTTTTTTGCAATTGTATACCGAAGGGGTTTCTGATATTAGTTATATAGATAAAATGTTGCCATACTTATTTATCACGACATATTTACTCTCTAATGGACGTTCAGCAGCTCAAAGAGTAATTGAGTATGCGGGTCATTTTAAATTAACGCAAAATAGATCAGTGATTGAATCGATAATAAATATAGTTGTATCGCTTGTGTGCGTGAGTAAATTTGGAATTTATGGAGTTTTATGTGGAACAATTGCCGCATTATTATATAGAACAAATGATATGATTCTATATGCGTCAAAAAGATTATTGAAAAAATCACCATATAAAACCTATATAAAATGGGGTGTTAACGCCGCATTATTTGTGTTTTTTGTGAGATTATTTTCTTTGATATATACTAAAATTAGTTTAAATAGTTATTTTTCGCTTATTCTTCACGCAACAGTGGTATGTCTCTTAGTTATTCCTGCATTTTTTATCGCAGCATCAGTGGTGGATAGAGAATCGTTTAAGTATTGTGTTGAATTTTTTAAAAATCATATGAAAAAATGATAAGGCCAGATACTTGGAGCATAACAAAATCAAAGATTTTTCCATTGAAAGTGGCAGACAAGGAGTATATCAATATATGGATAAATCAATGCAAATATCAAGGCAGCATAAATGGGTGTTCGTTATTATTATACTTCTATTCCTCGGAATCACAACCTGCCAAAACCTCGACCAATCGAAATACTCCCTAAGCTGCTCTTCCTATCAGATCCCCTCCGACAAGATCGACACCCCAATCCGGATTTTGCAACTGACGGATCTGCACAACAGCGAGTTTGGAGAAGATAATCAGGAGCTGATTGACCGGATAGCAAGTCAGTCCCCCGATCTGATCCTGCTTACGGGGGATCTGTTAAATTCCGGAGAGCCCGTCACAGAGATTGCTAGCAATTTAATTTCTTCTCTATGCGAGATTGCTCCCGTCTATCTGTCCCTGGGAAATCATGAGATAGAATACCAGGACAATTTTGGCACAGACGTCACACAATTGTATCAGGACGCCGGTGCAATCGTTCTGGAGCACCAATACCGGGATATTACTGTAAAAGGCCAGTCTCTTCGCATCGGCGGCATTTACGGTTACTGCCTGCCGGACAAATACCTGGAAACGGAGGAAGCTGATCTTAGCGAATGCATGTTTCTGTGGGATTTTGAGAATACCGACCGTTACAAGATTTTGCTTAGTCATCTTCCGATTGCCTGGCTGAAAAATGATGCCCTGGAGGAATGGAACGTGGACTGCGTGTTTTCCGGCCATCTTCACGGAGGGCAGGTCATTTTACCTGGGATCGGCGGTGTATATGCGCCGGATATGGGCTGGTTTCCGGGACGGCTGAAGGGTGTTTTTGATTCAGAGGATGGAAAACGGCATCTGGTTCTGTCCGCGGGGCTTGGAAATACGGAGGTGATTCCGCGGTTCAACAATATTCCGGAGATTGTCTGCGTGGATCTTGTACCGGAAGGAGGATGGTGAAAAAACTTGCACATGGATTAGGGCTGCGAATGTTACGGTTCGCGGGGAACCAGTGAACCGTAACTTAATCTGGGCATATTGGTTCACAGGATCGGCTGGCAGCTTGACATGCCGCCGGTGCTGTATTATAATAACGATGTTCACGAAAACGAAAGGAAAGATGTACATGAACAAACAGGAATCGGATATTTTGAACGTGATCCTGCAATACCACTGCCGGAACCAGCGTGCGCTGGCGGAGCGGTGTGGGTTTTCACTGGGAATGGTAAACCGTTCGGTGAAAGCGCTGCAGGGGCAGGGTTTTTTAACAACAGATATGGAGCTGACGGAAAAAGCCAGGCTTGAGATGGCAAAGCATCGCCCGAAAAACGCGGTGATTCTGGCTGCCGGATATGGAATGCGGATGGTGCCGATTAATATGGAAACGCCGAAAGGACTTTTGGAAGTAGAGGGGGAACCGCTGATCGAGCGGCTGATCCGTCAGCTTCATGCGGTAAAGGTGAAGGAAATTTATGTTGTCGTTGGTTTTAAAAAGGAACAGTACGATTATCTGGTTGACCGGTATGGCGTGAAGCTGGTTGTCAATATGGAGTATGCAGAGAAAAACAACCTGCATTCCCTGGCAAAGGTATTGCCGCAGCTTGGTGAAACGTATCTTATGCCGTGCGACCTCTGGTGCCGGGAAAATCCGTTTTCGGAGTATGAGTGGTATTCCTGGTATCTGGTGAGCGATGCAAAAGATCCAGACAGTACGGTTCGTGTGAGCCGGAAGTGGGAGCTTGTGCCCTCAGGCGGGGAAAAAGAAGGAAATCATATGATCGGCATCAGCTATCTGACGGATTCTGTGGCACAGTCGATGGCGCGGCGAATCGAAACGATGGTACAGGATCGCCGGTATGACCATGTTTTCTGGGAGGATGCCCTTTTTGCGGAAAACGGAATGCCGGTGCAGGCAAAGCTTGTCCCGGAAGGAGCTGTGGTGGAGATCAATACCTACGAGCAGCTGCGGGAACTGGATGAAAATTCGGATCAGCTGAAGTCGGATGCGATGGCAGAAATTGAACGGGTGCTTTCGGTTTCCGGTGAGGAGATTACGGGAATTGAGGTCCTGAAAAAGGGAATGACAAACCGTTCGTTTTTATTCCGCTGTCGCGGCGGGCGGTATATTATGAGAATTCCGGGGGAAGGCACGAGTCTTCTGATCAACCGCAGGCAGGAGGCGGCGGTATATCGGACACTGGACGGAAAGGGCATCTGCGATGAAATCGTGTCGATCAATCCGGAAAACGGCTATAAGATTACGAAATACCTGGAGGGTGCGCGTGTCTGCGATCCGGAAAACCCTGAGGATGTGCAGGCCTGTATGAAAAAGCTCCGTTCCTTCCATGAGGAGCATCTGAGCGTGGAGCATACGTTTTCGCTGTTTGACCAGATCGCATACTATGAAAGTCTGTGGGAGGGAGAACCGTCTGTTTATCGGGATTACAGCACGACGAAAGCGCATGTGCTGGAGCTTGAGGCTTATCTGGAAGCGCAGCCGAAGGTGTGGACGCTGACGCATATTGATGCGGTGCCGGACAATTTTCTGTTTGTGGAGAAAAACGGCGGAACGGAAATTCGTCTGATTGACTGGGAATATGCGGGCATGCAGGATGCACATGTGGATCTGGCGATGTTCTGCATTTACGCCATGTATGACCGTCCGCAGGTGGATGCGCTGATCGACAGTTATTTTACGGAAGGCTGTCCGCAGGAGGTGCGCACGAAAATTTATGCATACATTGCGGTGTGCGGGCTTTTATGGAGCAACTGGTGTGAGTACAAGAGCCGGTTAGGCGTGGAGTTTGGCGAGTATTCGCTGAAACAGTACCGATATGCTAAGGATTACTATAAACTTGTTAAGCAGGAGCTTGCCAAAAGCAAAGGTCAGGAAGAATAAGAGGGTGGAAGAATGAAAGCGATGGATGTGGGGCAGAGACCGGGAAGTGAAATTCAGCAGAAAAATCATGTAGAACGTGCAATTATCATGGCGGCGGGAACGGGAACGCGGATGCGGCCGGTAACGCTTACTACGCCGAAACCGCTGATCCGTGTGAAGGGTGTCCGCATGATTGATACGGTGATTCAGGCGCTGCATGAAAATGGAATTTATGAGATTTATGTAGTAGTGGGATATCGGAAAGAGCAGTTTGCGTGCCTTACCGCAGAATATAAAGGTGTGACACTGATCGAAAATCCATACTGGGATTCCTGCAATAATATTGCATCGCTCTATGTGGCGCGGGAACAGTTGGAAAATGCAATGATTCTGGATGGGGATCAGATTATATACAAAAAAGAAATTCTTGCACCGGAATTTACGCATTCTGGCTACAATGCTGTCTGGACGGACGAAAAGACGGATGAATGGCTGATGCAGGTGAAGGATGGAATCGTGTGTTCCTGTAGCCGGACCGGCGGTAAGGGCGGCTGGCAGCTCTTCAGTGTATCACGTTGGAACCGGGAGGACGGAAAGCGGCTGAAACGCCACCTGGAACTGGAATTTGAAAAAAAACAGAACCGCCAGATTTACTGGGATGATGTGGCGATGTTCTGTCATTTTGAAGAATATGAGCTTGGCATTTATCCTATGCAGGAAGGCGATCTGATTGAGATTGATGATTTCTCGGAACTCTGCGATCTGGATCCGTCTTACTGCGGATATGAGGCACAGGGGCAGGAAAAATCAGAAGAAAAATAAGCTGGATCGGGCAGTATAGCAGAAAGGAACAGAAAACATGAATACAGTTGATGAAAACAGAGTGGCGAAAAAGAAACAGAGCGGAAAAATACGGAAAAAAGGTCAGATTGACTGGATGATCACGCTGCTGCCGCTGGGACTGATTGCAGCGCTCAGCATTTTGTTTTTCCTCCTGCCGGAACAGTCCAACACAGTTCTTGCGAAGGTACGCTTCTTCTTGGGAGATACCTTTGGAGTCTATTATCTTGCAATTGGCCTTGGCGTTTTTCTGCTCTCTTTGTATCTGGCATTTTCAAAATATGGCGATATTGTGTTAGGAGAGCAGGATGAGAAACCGAAATATTCTTTTTTTGCCTGGGGATCCATGATGTTTACGTGCGGCCTTGCGGCAGACATTCTGTTTTATTCTTTTGCAGAATGGGTGATGTATGCTGCTGATCCGCAGATTGAAAAGATGGGCGGAATCCAGGAGTGGGCGGGCGTGTACCCGCTGTTTCACTGGAGTCTGATTCCGTGGGGCTTTTATCTCGTTCTCGCTGCCGCATTTGGGTTTATGCTGCACGTGCGGAAACGGAACCGGCAGCGGTATTCAGAAGCCTGCCGTCCGATTATGGGAAAACAGACGGACGGCATCGGCGGACGGCTGATTGATCTGCTGGCGGTATTTGCACTCCTTGCAGGAACGGCAACGACATTCAGCGTGGCAACGCCGCTGATGGCAAGTGCAATCAATGCATTGTTTCATATCAATCTGGACCGGAACGCAGTGACAATTGTGATTCTGCTGATTACGTGTTTTGTGTACACGTATTCGCTGCTTCACGGCTTCCGCGGAATCGGTTTTCTGGCAAAGCTCTGCATCTATCTGTTTTTCGGGCTACTGGCGTACGTGCTGCTGTTCGGCGGACAGACGCGGTATATTATCGAGACGGGATTTTCATCGCTGGGACGGATGATTCAGTATTTCCCGACGTTGGCGACCGATACCGATCCGCTGCGCGAGACGCATTTTCCGCAGAACTGGACTATTTATTACTGGGCATACTGGATGGTATGGTGCGTGGCGGCGCCATTTTTTATCGGAAGTATTTCCCGGGGAAGAACGGTGCGGCAGACAATCCTTGGCGGATATGGATTCGGCGTTGGCTCCACGATTTTAAGCTTTATCATCCTGGGAAATGAATCGATGGGGATGCAGATGGCGGGAAAAGCGGATTTTATCGCGCGGTATGCCAAAGACGGTGATCTCTATGGAATGATTATCGCCATGATCCAGAAGATCCCGTGTGCATCGCTGGTTCTTGTCGTTCTGCTGCTCACGATGATTGCCTTTTATGCGACCTCGTTTGATTCGATTGCGCTGACGGTTTCCTGCTACAGCTACCGCCGTCTGGAAGAGGGACAGCAGCCATCGAAAGCGATTCAGCTTATGTGGTGCCTTCTGCTGATTCTGCTTCCGATTGCACTGGTCTTTTCCGAAAGCTCTATGAGCAATCTGCAGTCGGTCAGTATCGTGGCAGCGTTTCCGATCGGAATGGTAATTCTTCTGATTGTGGCGGGATTCCTAAAGGATGCCGGAGCATATCTGAAAGAAATAAAGAAGAAATGATTTTTTATGCAGCATGAAAATAGAGCCGGATTTCTATTTGGCGGAAATCCGGCTGTGTGCATTTCAGACAGTGTAGGTCTATACAAACAGTGTACACCCCTGCCGCTTGAACTGTTCGATCTTTTCGTCAATGAGCTCCGGCGTTACACCGAGATGCTCGGCAAGACACTGCTTGCAGAAAAACTGTTCTGCGCCGCGGTTGATAAATTTACGGTGGGCGCCGATCTCGTTATGTGTGAGTTCTTTGCCGCACTGCATACAGCGTGCCATCAGAGTTTTACGACCTTTGCACGGTATACTTTTGATGCAAACGGCTCGAGCTCTGTGACAAGGGATGCATTGTTTGCACACAGGTTCTCGCAGGTCCAGACCTCAGTAAGTTCCAGAGTACGGCCAGTGGAGAACGGAAGGCCGATCTCATCCAGATTCATGGCTGCACGCGATTTTTCATCACTGAGATTGAACATGCCGATAGCAAGATTTCCGTTTGCGAGCGCTTTTACATAAATCAGAACGTTGTCATTCCATGCATGGTTTTTCACTTTATACGGCTGACGGCAGAGCGGATCCTGATTGATGCGGATCATTTCATCATTCATGAGAATGCGGCGGGTTTCGTCGCTCATCTCGCGGATGTCGCAGCCGATCATCAGCGGGGAGCCAAGGAATGCCCACAGTGCATAGTGTGTCTGATACTGGACATCGCTGCAGCCGGCCAGTCCAACATTTCCTTTTCCATGCATGCCGACGATCAGCATGTCCATATCGTTGAAGCAGCCGACGCCGTTGTACGGATGCAGTTTTTCCTGCTGTGCCACGAGATCTTTGACAGAATCCCAGGTATCAAAGATGTCGCCGGTGGAACGCCACATGGAAGCGCCGGTTTCTTTGATCCACTCATGCGTTTCATCAGCACCCCAGGAGCAGGCAGAGAAGAGAATGTCGCGGCCGCAGTTCTCGAGTGCCAGTCCCATGCGGCGGTACAGATATTTTCCGTGCAGGATCGGGCTGTGGTAGCAGTAGTCGTATTTTAAGAAATCAACATCCCAGGATGCGAAAGTTTCCGCATCGACAAATTCGTGCTCATAGCTGCCAGGGTAGCCGGCACACGTCATGTTTCCGGCGCAGGAATACATACCGAATTTCAGCCCTTTGGAATGAACGTAATCGGCAACGGCTTTCATACCATGCGGAAATTTTTCCGGATCCGGCACAAGACGGCCGTTTTCATCGCGTTCACGTAAGGACCAGCAGTCGTCGATGACAAGATATTCGTATCCTTTATCGCGCAGGCCGCTCTCGGCCATGACATCAGCAGTTTCAAAAATCATTTTTTCATTGATATTTTCTCCGAAGGTGTTCCAGGAATTCCAGCCCATCGGCGGTGTAAGTTTGATCATAGTATTGACCTCCCGTAAGTTTTGATGTACTTTGAGTATAGATGGATTTCCAGAGCAAAACCATGGAATTTTAAGACAAAAGCATGGATTTTTGCTTCATAAAGAATAAAATACGGGAAAAGGAAAGAATATGCTTGTATCAGAAATGAACGGGATCCGGCCTGTCGATGCCGGGCGGCAGGACTGCCATGATCTGCATTCCTGGGGGCCGGGTGTACGGCAGTGCTATATTATACATTATATTATAAGCGGAAAGGGAACGTTTACCTGCGGGAAAAAGACGTACACACTTACCGCCGGACAGAGCTTTTTAATCTGTCCAGAGCAGGTGGTGCAGTACGCGCCGGATGAGAACGAGCCGTGGGAATATGTGTGGGTTGATTTTGTCGGGGAACAATGCCGGCAGATTCTGGCACGGTCGGTACTGAACCCACAGCAGCCGGCGGCGCCGCCTCTCCGTCAGGAAAGGCTTCTGCCGTATTTTGAGTGTCTCTGCCAGATGGAACTCTATCGCCGGAACAGCCAGGAGGCCGTCGGTGTGCTGCTTGTGCTTCTGGGCGTGTACCAGGATCTGGCGGAGCCGCAGCGGGAGGAGAGAAAGAAGGAAGATCCGCGGATCATGGAAGCGATGGCTCTGATTGCCGCAGGGTATCACAGGAGTGAGTTCTGCGCGGAGACAATTGCGCGGAAAATGGCGGTCAGCCGCACAACGCTGAACCGTCTGTTTCAGAAGAAAATCGGCTGGTCACCAGGACAGTATCTGCTGGAATATCGGCTGCAGCAGTCAGAAAAGCTGCTGCAGATGGGGATGACGGTCAAACAGACGGCGCTGTCGTGCGGATTTGAAGATCCTTTTTACTATTCCCGTGTGTTCCGGAAACACTATGGAATGCCGCCGTCGGATTACCGGCTGCAGTTTGCAGAAATTCAGTGAACGGCGGGCGTTACCGCTCGTCGGAGAGATAATTCCGCATAGAGCGCAGGGCGGACTTTTCCAGCCGGCTGACCTGCGCCTGCGAGATGCCGATTTCCCGGGCAACCTCCATCTGGGTCTGCCCCTCATAGAAACGCATGCGGATGATCTGGCGTTCGCGCTCATTGAGACGGGCGACCGCGTCCTGCAGGGCGAGGTTCTGCACCCAGTTTTCTTCTTTATTTTTCTTATCACTTAACTGATCCATGACATACAGGGTATCGCCGCCTTCCGTGTAGACGGGCTCATACAGACTCATCGGGCTTTGGATTGCGTCGAGGGCATAGACGATATCCTCTTTTCCAATGCCGATTTCAGCGGCGATTTCCTCGATCGAAGGCTCTTTCTGGTTCTGCTTGAGATAAAGTTCGCGGGCGCAGATGGCGCGGTAGGCAGTATCCCTGAGGGAACGGCTGACGCGGATCGCATTGTTGTCACGCAGATACCGCCGGATTTCACCGATGATCATCGGCACGGCATAGGTGGAGAAACGGACGTTTAAGGTCGTGTCGAAGTTATCAATCGCCTTAATCAGGCCGATACAGCCGATCTGAAAGAGATCGTCGGCGTTTTCACTGCTGTTGGAGAAGCGCTTGATCACGCTTAAGACAAGGCGCAGATTGCCCTGAATGTAGCGTTCGCGGGCAGCAGCATCTCCTTCGCGGGCCTTTTTCAGCAGAGTCTCCTTTTCTTCGGCATTCAGTACGGGAAGGCGTGATGTATTGACTCCGCACAGTTCAACTTTATTGATCGCCATGGTATGCATCCTCCTGAAACATGGAACGTATGGTTACCGTTCGTTACTGTTATACGTTCATGATTGGCAGTTGGCGGGACGAATATACGAGAGCCCGGAAAATTTCATAAAGTTTTAGTCCTTGACAAAGCTTTTGGAAAATGATTTCCTGCTATTGTAGAAACGGCGGAAAGTGTGATAAGATAAGGGAAGTGTACGAAATGCGAGGTCTTGTTTTATGATGAGTGGAAAGGAACGAAGAGAAGAGATTCTTCAAAGAATAACAAACAGTAAGACGCCGGTCTCCGGTGCAGCGCTGGCGAAGAGCTGTGAAGTCAGCCGTCAGGTGATTGTCCAGGACATTGCCCTGATCCGCGCAGCCGGATACGATGTGATTGCGACAAACCGCGGCTACATCTGCAGCAGCCCGGTGAGAGAGACGCGGGTCTTTGAGGTGAATCACACGGATGAGCAGATGCAGGACGAGCTGAATACAATCGTGGATTTCGGCGGCGTTGTGCTGGATGTGATTGTGCGTCACGAGGTTTACGGAGAACTGCGGGCGGAACTTAATATCAGTTCACGAAATAAGGTGGCACTGTTTATGGAAGAAATCCGGCAGGGAAAATCACGGCCGCTGAAGAATATCACATCAGGGGAACATTTTCATACCGTATCGGCAGACTCGGCGCAGACCCTGGATCTGATTGAAGAGGAACTGCGAAAGAAAGACTACCTGGTGCGGACTGTGAAATAGGGGAAAAAGCCCTTATTTTCACAAAAAACTGTTATTCGAAAAAATTTTAAATTTTTTTCAAAAAGGTGTTGACTTTTCTCTTAGGATAGTGTAATATACATGATGTCAGCGGGAACGAGTGATAAACAAAGAGTTCTAAAGCGACAAAGAAATGTGCGTTTAGCTCAGCTGGATAGAGCGTTTGGCTACGGACCAAAAGGTCGGGGGTTCGAATCCTCTAACGCACGGACGGTAACCGTCCTGGTGAAAACCAGGGCGGTTTTTTCGTATGCAGAATGAAAAATAAAACAAGCGGCCTTTTGGTCAGCAGCCAGACGGCCGCACTTTTTGAAAAAATCATGGGGAAACAACTTGTACGCTCATTGACACAAGTGAGATACATCTCCTATAATAAAGCCAAATTTAAGATCTCGAAAGGGGACAAGTTATGGCTAAGTTAGTAATTGATGCGAACAGAAAGCTTTCAAAAATCAATAAGGAAATCCAGGGACAGTTTTCGGAGCATCTGGGAAGATGTATTTATGAAGGACTCTATGTAGGAGAAAATTCCGATATTCCGAACGTGAACGGAATGCGTACCGATGTTGTTGAAGCACTGAAAAATATCAAAGTTCCGGTACTGCGCTGGCCGGGCGGATGTTTTGCAGATGAATATCACTGGAAAGACGGTATCGGACCGAAAGAAAGCCGCAAAAAAATGATCAACACCAACTGGGGCGGTGTTGTCGAGGACAACAGCTTCGGTACCCACGAGTTTTTTGAACTCTGCCGTCAGATCGGATGTGAAACCTATATCAACGGAAATATGGGAAGCGGTACTGTACAGGAGATGTCGGAGTGGGTTGAATATATGACATTTGACGGTGTATCTCCGATGGCAGACCTTCGTGCGGAAAATGGCCACGAAAAGCCATGGACCGTCGATTTCTTCGGCGTCGGCAATGAGAACTGGGGCTGCGGCGGAAATATGAATCCGGAATTCTACGGAAATATGTACCGCAGATATCAGACCTTTGTGCGTGATTACGATGGAAACAAAAAGATCCGGAAGATTGCCTGCGGCGCCAATGCGGATGATTATGAGTGGACGCAGGAAGTGATGAAAGCATGCTTCCGCAGAACCTCCCCACAGCAGCATGGCATGATGGATGGCCTGTCGCTTCATTACTATACGGTGCCGGAAACCTGGGATCACAAGGGAAGTGCAACGGAATTTGCGGAAAAAGACTGGTATAAGACCATGAAAAAAACGATGTATATGGAAGAGCTGATCCGCCGCCACAGCGCCATTATGGATCAGTACGACCCGGACAAAAAGGTCGGCATGATCGTGGATGAGTGGGGTACCTGGTATGATGTAGAGCCTGGAACAAATCCGGGATTTCTGTATCAGCAGAATACCATGCGTGACGCACTGGTCGCAGGGATCAACCTGAATCTCTTCAACAAACACAGCGACCGCGTCAAGATGGCAAACATCGCACAAATGGTAAATGTTCTGCAGTCGATGATCCTGACCGAGGGGGAGAAGATGGTCAAAACTCCGACGTATCATGTTTTTGATCTGTATCAGGTACATCAGGAAAATGATCTTCTGGCAAGCTCTCTGGAAACGGAGCAGGTTGGTCTGGAAGACGAATACATGGTTCCGAATCTGACGGAATCTGTTTCGGTAGATGCCAACGGTGTACTTCATATCACGATGACGAATGTGGATCTGGAAAAAGCATATCCGGTAGAGGCGGTACTTCTCGGAAAAAAAGCTGACGAGATCAAAGCCGAGATCGTAACCGGCCATATGCAGGATAAGAACACCTTTGAAGCGCCGGAGACGGTTGGCGTTCAGGTCTTTGACGGTGTGCAGGCAACAAAAGAGGGGATTTCCTTTACCATTCCGGCATGCAGTGTGCTTCATATCGCCGTAAAATAGGGAAACCATAAAAACCAGAAGATATCTGGGATGAAAAAAGATTCGGTTCCGGAGGAGTTTGATGGACGGAAATACCAGAATCTGTAAAAAATGCCTGCTTCGTGAGATGGACGAGGCAGGCTTTTTTCAGAATATGTATGATTATATTGCAAGAATTCCGGCGGACGATAAAACGCCGGAGGAGGAATACGAGCGGCGGCTTTCCATCTGTAAGGAGTGTGAAAAGCTGCTGTCCGGCATGTGCCGCATGTGCGGCTGCTACGTGGAGATGCGGGCAGCGATTGCACTGCGGGACTGCCCGGGGAAAAAGTGGTAGCAAAAGAGAAACCCCGCACAGCGGATCCTGTGAAAACAACGGATCCCTGTGCGGGGTTTTGAGAATCAGCGAAGTCGGTAAGATCAGTTGGGACTCGTTTGCGTCTCCGGTGCGACTTTTGGATCTCTGAAATAGCGGGACAGCTTCGGCACGGAGATGAACAGCGTCAGAAATTCGGCGACCGGAATCGACAGCCACACACCGTTGGTGCCAAGCACGAGCGGCAGAAGCAGCGCGGAGAGAACGATAAAGACGAAGGTTCGCAAAAAGGAAATCAAAGCAGAGGTCTTTCCGTCTGACAGTGCCGTAAAAATGCCGGAGGCGACGATATTCGTACCGCAGAACAGATAGGCGATGGAGAACAGGTAACCACCGTGGCGGGTCAGTTCAAAGCCATAGGTGCCTTTCTGCATGAAAACAGCGGAAATAACAGGAGAACCGAAGGCAGCCACAAGTGCAATGATCACAGAGCTTACCACAACGAAACGGATACTGATGCGGTAAAGCCGGATCAGCCGCTGTTTGTTCCGGCTGCCGTAGTTGAAGCTGAACACAGGTGCAACGCCGATACTGTAGCCGAGGTACAGCGCAACAAAGAGAAACTGTCCGTACAGAATCGCCGTGATGGCGGCAACACCGATTTCGCCCTCAAATTTCAGCATCAGCATGTTGAAAAGGTAAGTGACAACGGCTGCAGAAAGATTGCTGACCATCTCGGAGGAACCGTTGAAGCAGCTTGTGGAGAGCAGGCCTTTGGAAAATTCCGGACGGGTGAAGCGAAGGCCTTTGCGGGCAAAGGTAAAGTATAAAATGCCGGCAACGGCCGGAATGCACTGGCCAAGGCCGGTGGCAAGGGCAGCTCCGGCAACACCAAGATGGAGCGGAACGACAAACAGATAGTCCAGAAGCATGTTGGTAATGCCGGCGGACACCGTAAGGGAAAGTCCGAGTCCCGGGCGCCCTGCTGTTACAAAGAAGGACTGGAACAGTGCCTGGAGAAGACAGACCGGGGCAAAGGAAAGGATCGTCCGCAGATAGGCGGTACCGTAATCCATCAGCACCGGCGTTGCACCGAGCAGACTGCAGATCTGACGGCAAAACAGGTTGCCGAGCACTGCGCCCAGAATACCGATGATCAGTGTGGTAAGGGTAAGGGCAGAAAAGTTACGGTTGGCTTCCTCCAGTTTTCCCTGTCCGATCTTTGCGGCGACAACGGCGCTGCCTCCGGTACCGAACATGATGCCGACGGCAAGAAGGATGCTGACGGCAGGATAGACGATATTGGCGGCGGAAAGCGCCATGCTGTCCACGTACTGTGCGATGAAAAAGCCATCCACAATACTGTAGAGAGACATAAAGATCATCATGATGATCGATGGAAACGCAAACTTCAGCAGGGAGCGGAAGTTAAAATCCTTGGCGAGTGACTGGCTCATAATCAAAAACCTCCTTTTTATGTGTGAAAAGCCTTTTTCAGACACGCTTTAGATGGGAAAGATTTCTTGTGAAAATTTGAATCGTTTGCTATTATAAAGGATAGGGTAACCCTATAGTCAAGTGCAAAAAAGGTGAAAAACAGGAAAAATTCCGAGAGCAAATGTTCAGGAAAAGGAGTCAGAAATGGGAAAACAGGAGTATTTAAGCGCGGGGCGATTTGCAGCGCTGGTAGGCACGACAAAGGAAACGCTTTTTCATTATGATGAGATTGGTCTGTTTGTACCAAAAAGAAGAGAGGCAAACGGCTACCGGTATTATGCGATGGATCAGATGGAAACGTTTGATGTGATCGGAATGCTGCGGGAGCTGGGCATGCCGCTGGCAGAGATTCGAAATTATCTGGAACAGCGAAGTCCCGAAAAATTCGGAGTACTGCTGGAACAGGAGGAGAAGGTGGTGCGTGAAAAAATCCAGCGGCTCCGCGAGATGCAGCGCTGGATTGGGGAAAAGAAGCGGTTTCTGGCACAGGCATCGGCGGAATGCCGTGAGGCGTTTGAAAAAAATCCCTTCTGTCCTGTGGGGATTCATACCCTGCCGTTGCAGTATCTTGTCACGAATCACAGCGAGTCAGCGGATAATCTGGCAGTCAATCAGAAAATCGGAGAGCTCTATGCTTACTGTGGGCAATATGGAAATCGAAGTTCGTATAATGTTGGGTTTATTCAGAAACGGGAAACACTGGAAACGGGGAATTTTCTGGATTACCGTGATTTTTATCTGATTTTTGATCGTGTGCCGGCGAAAGTGCGATACACGGTTCGGCTGGAGGGAGAGTATCTTTGTTATTATTATAAAGGACCATGGCAGGGAATTGAAGCGGCGTACCGGAAGCTGTTCCGGTATGCCACGGAACAGAGACTTTTGCTGGACGACCGCTTTTATGAGGAATATATGGTGGACGCGCTGACCAGTCAGGAAATGGAACAGTATATTACGAGAATCGCCGTAAAAATTCTAAGATAGACAGGGAGGAGGGGAAAAAACAAGATTTTCACAAACTTTTTTCATTCTCCTCTTGACCATGACGCAACGTCACCCATTATAGTGAGAGTACAACAAGTTGAATTGACATAAAACTGAGAAGATAAACACACCAAAAAGGAGAAAAAGCATGAAAGTATTAGTAACAGGCGGAGCCGGATTTATCGGCGGAAACTTCGTACATCATATGGTAAACAAATACCCGGATTATCAGATCGTAAACCTGGACCTGCTGACCTATGCGGGAAACCTGGAGACTCTGAAACCGGTTGAGGACAAACCAAACTACAAATTTGTAAAAGGTGATATCGCAGACGAAGCTTTCATCATGGATCTGTTTGAAAAAGAGAAATTTGACGTTGTTGTCAACTTCGCAGCAGAGAGCCATGTAGACCGTTCCATTGAGGATCCTGGCATCTTTGTTCAGACCAACGTAATGGGAACCCGTGTACTGCTGGATGCTTCCAGAAAATTCGGCGTAAAGAGATATCATCAGGTATCTACCGATGAGGTTTACGGAGACCTTCCGCTGGATCGCCCGGACCTGTTCTTTACAGAGAATACCCCGATCCACACCTCCAGCCCGTACTCTGCATCCAAAGCAAGCGCAGACCTGTTTGTACTGGCTTACCACAGAACCTTCGGTACCCCGGTTACCGTTTCCAGATGCTCCAACAACTACGGCCCGTATCACTTCCCGGAGAAGCTGATTCCGCTTATGATCAGCCGCGCACTGGCAGACGAAGAGCTTCCGGTATACGGAAACGGTGAGAATGTCAGAGACTGGCTGCACGTATCCGACCATTGCGAAGCAATCGACCTGATTATCCATAAAGGTAAAGTAGGCGAGGTTTACAACATTGGCGGACACAACGAGAGAACAAACCTTCAGGTAGTACAGACCATCCTGAAAGCTCTGGACAAACCGGAATCTCTGATCAAATACGTAAAAGACCGCCCGGGCCATGACAGAAGATATGCAATCGACCCGACCAAGATCGAGACTGAGCTTGGATGGAAACCAAAATACAATTTCGATACCGGAATTGCACAGACAATCCAGTGGTATCTGGACAATGAAGACTGGTGGAAACACATCATCAGCGGTGAGTATCAGAACTACTTCGCTGAGATGTACAAAGACCGTCTGTAAGAGAGAAAAGTGAAATGCAAAGGCCGCAAAAAAGCGGCTTTTGCGAAGGAGTGGTGGATATGGATCAATATTATACCACTGGTGAATTTGCCCGGATGGCCCATGTGACCATTCGGACAATTCGCTATTACGACAAAAAAGGGCTGCTGAAGCCGAGCTTTATTAACGAATCCGGTTATCGGATGTATTCGGATGAGGATTTTCTGAAGCTGCAGAAAATTTTATCGCTGAAATATCTCGGATTTTCCCTGAATGAGATCGGAAATATGACGATTCACGATACGAGTGCGGATATTCTGAAATCATTGAAAATGCAGATCGGACTTGTGCACAAGAAGATGGAAAATCTGGAACAGATGGAAAAGGCGCTGCAGAATACGACACAGATTCTGGAGGAGACGAACCAGATCGACTGGACCGGCATTCTGAACCTGATTCATCTGACCGATATGGAAAAGATGCTGGTGGAGCAGTACAAAAACGGGGAAAACCTGAATATCCGTATTTCGCTGCACGAGCAGTATTCCCAAAATAAAAAGGGATGGTTCCCGTGGCTTCTGGAACAGATGGATTTTGACGGTGCGCGCCGGATTCTGGAGATCGGCTGCGGAAACGGGCAGCTCTGGAAAAAAGCGGAGCCATCCGTGCTGAAAGGAAAGTATATCTGTCTGTCTGACCTGTCGGACGGCATGATCCGGGATGCGGCGGAAAATCTGGGAGAAGAAAAGGCATTCTGTTTTGATTTCCGGACACTGGACTGCCAGAAGCTTCCGTTTCCGGATGCGGAATACGACCGGATTATTGCAAATCATGTTTTGTTCTATGTCCAGAATCTGTCCCGCGGTCTGCAGGAAATCAGCCGTGTGCTTTCAGATGACGGCGTGTTCTACTGCAGTACGTATGGAAAAGGCCATATGAAAGAGATTACCGATCTGGTACAGGAGTTTGATCCGCAGATCAATCTTTCGGAGGTGGCGCTGTATACTATTTTTGGTCTGGATCACGGAGAAAAGCAGTTAAAGCCTTATTTTGGCAGCGTAGAGAAAAGAATCTACGAGGACAGTCTCTGGGTCGACCGGCCGGAGCCGCTTCTGGACTATATCCTTTCCTGCCATGGAAATCAGAATGAGTATCTGTATCCGAGACAGCGGGAATTCAAAGAATTTCTGGAAAAGAAAATTCAGAAACACGGCGGAATTGCGATCACAAAAGAGGCAGGGGTTTTCATCTGCAGAAAATAACGGGAGAGGCCGACATGAAAATGGAGGTCTCTTTTTTATCCCTCATTTTAGGCAAGTTTGACAAAAATGTTAAAAAATAAATACAGAGTATGTTTTTTGTATTGCCAGAGATCACAAAAGGATGTATACTAAAGTAGAATGTCTAAGTATGCGTGACTTGAAGAAAGAACACAAAAAGAGGGATAAGGTATGAAGGAATTATTTGATGTACACTGCCATATGGTCCCGGGGGTAGACGACGGTGCAGCTGACCTGGAAGAGTCGCTGGCGATGCTGAAAATGCAGCACGAGGACGGGGTCAGGAAGATTATCATCACACCGCATTATCGGCGGCGGATGTTTGAAACACCGGCAAAAAAGGTACATGAGCAGTTTCTGAAACTGCAGGAAGCGGCAAAAAAGGAATATCCGGATATGTCGCTTTATCTCGGGTGTGAACTTCACTCGAACATGGATCTTCAGGATATCCTGGAAAAACGGAAATATGTGACCATGGCCGGTTCATCCTATGTTCTGTTGGAATTTTCCGAGGGAGATTCCGCACAGCATATCCGTGAGAGAGTCTACAATGTACTGTCCTGCGGTTACGAACCGATTATCGCGCATGTGGAGCGCTATCAGGCAACGGTAAAGAGCGTCGGATTTTCCAGCGATCTGGTGGATATGGGCGCAAGACTGCAGGTGAATGTGGAAAGTATACTTGGAAAGTATACGTGGGGGGCAAAACGCTACTGCAGAAAACTGATGAAGGAAGATCTGCTCGGTTTTGTCGGCAGCGATTCCCACAACACAAAAACACGTATTCCCAACATAGGAGCAGGCGCTGCCTATGTTTCAAAAAAAATGGGAGAGGCATATGCCGAAAGGATTTTCCACGATAATCCGATGGAAATCTTAAGGGATGCCGGAGAAATCTAAAAAAAGTCAGGAGAAGAAGATGGAAACGAATCAACAGAATCAGGATGAAATTGAAATCGATTTACTGGAACTGCTTCGTGTGCTCTGGAGCAAAATTGGCTATGTGATTTTAGCTGCATTGGCACTTGGCCTTCTGATGGTACTGGTCAGCAAAGTATTTATGAAGCCGCAGTATGAATCGACGACAAAAATGTATGTACTGTCAAAACAGGACAGCAGCAGTACTGTAACAAGTGGAGATCTGCAGGCAAGTTCTCTTTTAACCAAAGACTATGCGGAGCTGATTCAGAGCCGTCAGGTTGTTGAAACCGTTATTGCACAGTTAAATCTGGATCTTACCTATGAGGAGTTTTTGAACAAAATTACTGTTACTACACAGAACGATACGCGTATCCTTTCGATTACAGTAAAAGACGAAGATCCGTATGTAGCAAGCCAGATGGCGGATGCAATCCGTGTAGCAGCATCAGATCATATTCAGAACGTTATGAACACAGAAGCTGTAAATGTGGTAGATGAGGCGAATATTCCAGATGAGCCGGTAAGCCCAAGTATTAAGAAAAACGGGCTGATCGGTGCAATAGCAGGTGCATTTATCGCGATTGTCATCATCATTATTGTTTATCTGACAAATGACACCATCCAGACCTCCGAAGATGTAGAACGTTATCTGGGTGTCAGTACACTCGGCATAATTCCTCTTGCAGAAGGACAGAAAAAGAGCAAGAAGAAAAACAAAAACGGCCGTGGAAGAAAGAAATAAGGGAGGATACGGAACGTGAATCAGGTAGTAGTAAAACAGGAAAAATCAGGCTATCAGATTGTGGAAGCCTACAAATCTCTTCGGACCAACCTTCAGTTCTGCGGAGAAGATAAGAAAGTAATCGCGGTTACAAGCTGTACACCAAATGAGGGAAAGAGCAGTGTTTCTATGCAGCTCGGCATTTCTCTTGCAGAGAGCGGAAAAAGAGTGATTTTGATCGATGCCGATCTTCGGAAATCGGTTCTTCTTGGAAGAACGAAAACACAGAAATCTGTTCGCGGACTGGCACACTTCCTGTCCGGTCAGGCAACTCTGGAGGATGTCATCTGTTCTACCAATGTAAAGAACTTTTACATGATTTATTCCGGCCCGTTTCCGCCGAATCCGGCAGAGCTTCTGGGGGGAAAGAACTTCCGAAGTCTTTTAAATGCACTTCGTAAAGTTTACGATTATGTGATTGTGGATACTCCTCCGCTTGGAAGCGTTATCGACAGTGCAATCGTTGCAGAAATCTGTGATGGTTCAATCATGGTCATTGAGTCCGGTGTGATCAGCTATCGTTTTGCACAGGAAGTAAAGAGCCAGCTCGAGAGAAGTAACTGCCCGCTGCTTGGCGTTGTCCTGAACAAGGTGGATATGCAGAAACAGGCGTATGGTAAATACGGAAAATACGGTCAGTACAAATATGGAGATTACGGCCAGGAGGAGGACGATTAACTGCCATGAAAAAAGGGATTGTTGCAGGTTTGATTGTCCTGTGCGTGGCGCTAGGAGCCGGTACAGCAGCTGTCGTAGTGACGGACGACCGAAAAGGCCCGGAAATCGAGCTTCCAGCTGATGGGGATGTAACGTATGAGGAAGGCAGTGATACAGCGTCTTTGCTGGAAGGCGTTACTGCAACGGATGAGAAAGACGGAGATGTGACAGATTCGCTGATGATTGAAAACATTTTCCCGAACGATGACCATACCAGTGCATCGGTTGTCTATGCGGCAAAGGACAGTCACAATAATGTATCAAAAGCAACACGCCGCGTGAATTATAAAGCTGCAGCGGAAGATACCCCGGCGGAAAATGAGGCTACGCAGGAAACGGATAACAGTGGGGCGGCAGATGAGTCTGCACCGGCAGTAGAGGAGCCGCAGCAGAATGACACAGAGGGCACAAAAAATGAGACAGATGCGCAGATGGAAATCGAAGCACTGCCGGCGGAAAGCCCAAAACTGTACCTGAATACGTATGAAGTAACAGTGGAAGCCGGAAACGATCTGGACAAAACCAGCTATATCAAAGAGATGACCGATGATGCAGACAGCCAGGAGTCACTCTTTAACCAGATTGAGATCGACGGCGATGTGGATACTGCAGTGCCGGGAGATTACACGCTGACGTATCATGTGACGGACAGCGATGGAAACAGATCAAATGCAGCGGTGCTTACCGTACACGTTCAGTAAGAATAGAAGAACTGCTCTGATGGGGATGCCCGATCGGGGCAGTTCTTTTTTCAAGTTTTTACGGCGCGAGTAAAATTTGACAGCCCAAAATGAGTATGGTAGAGTGAGAAAGAAAGACGGCAGAAGGGGGCAGAGGAGATGCTTCGAATCTGGCAGAAAACAGAAAAACAGAAGCTGGAGCCGGTAGGAATGGGAACGGCGTTCCCATTTTTAAAGGAAAAGAACCATGTAGTTTCTATCATCGGCGGCGGCGGAAAAACGACGCTGCTGTACGAGATGGCAGGCTTTTGTGTAAAAAACGATCAGAAGGTACTGGTGACAACTTCGACGCACATTTACCGTCCGCCGAAGGAATGGCATGACCAGAGTCTGGAAGCGGTCGAAAGAAAATTTCGCACAGGCCGCGCAGCGATTATCGGGAGTGCCTGCCGGGATCCGGAAAAGCTTTCCATGCCGGAAACGGAACTATTTGAAGAGGCACGCAAAAAGGCCGATCTGACGCTGATCGAGGCGGACGGCGCAAGGCACCTGCCGTGCAAGGCACCGGCGGAACATGAACCGGCGCTGCTTTCCTCTTCAGATCTTGTGATTGGTGTGACAGGTCTTTCGGCACTGGGACAGCCGCTTGGCAAGGGCTGCTTTCGGGCAGAACGGGCGGCGGAACTGCTTGGCTGTACGATGGAACACCATATCACGGAAGAAGATCTGGCACGGCTGATCGCATCGGAACAGGGACAGCAGAAGGATTTGAAAGGCAGAACGTTTTATGCGGTACTGCACCAGTATGAGGAAAAAGAACACCGGGCGGCCGCAGAGAAACTTGTGGAGCTGCTGCGCAGGCAGGGGATCGAGCATGTTCTGGTTACGTGCGCGACAGGAAACAGAAGACAAAGCGGTGAGAACACGAATCCCTGGTATGGGAGAGCAGAGCTTCCCGTGCGTGAAGCGGAAGAAGAGTGGGAACCCGGAGAATAAAACGGAAATAGAACGGAGGAGACAGATGGCGGAATTTACCCATTTTAAGAAAGACGGCAGCGCCGTCATGGTCGATGTCCATGAGAAGCCGGACACGTACCGGGCAGCATCGGCGACGGGAACCATACAGGTAAGCCCGGAGGTATTTGCAGCCGTGCGGGACCATACGGCGAAAAAAGGCGATGTGCTCGGTGTTGCACGGCTGGCAGGCATCATGGGGGCGAAGAAGAATGCGGAGTTGATTCCGCTGTGCCACATTGTGCCGCTGACGAACTGCGAAGTGACATTTACCACGGACGAGAATACAAATTCTATTACGACCGTGTGCACCACATCATGTGTCGGAAAGACCGGCGTGGAGATGGAGGCGCTGACTGGTGTTTCCACAGCGCTGCTCACGATCTACGATATGTGCAAGGCGATGGACCGCGGCATGGTGATTCGTGATATCCACATTCTGGAAAAGGACGGCGGAAAGAGCGGTCATTATATCTATCAGAAAGAGGAAAAATAAAGCATGGCAGAAAAGAAAGATTTCCCGGTTTTCCGGGTGGGAATTGTAACGTTAAGTGACAAAGGCTATCAGGGCGAGCGCGAGGATAAGAGCGGCCCAAAGATCAAAGAGCTGCTTCCGGCGGAGCAGTATGAGGTCGTTTCGATGCGCCTTCTGCCGGATGAGCGAGCGATGATCGAGGAGGAACTGATCCGGCTTGCCGATCTGGAGCAGTGCGATCTTGTCCTCACGACAGGCGGTACGGGATTTTCCATGCGGGATGTGACACCGGAGGCAACTCTGGCGGTATCCGGCCGTGTGGCACCTGGCATCGCGGAGGCGATCCGCGCGGGCAGCATGGCGATCACAAAGCGGGCGATGCTGAGCCGGGCAGTGAGTGCAATCCGTCATCGGACGCTGATTATCAATCTGCCGGGAAGCCCGAAGGCGGTGGAAGAGAGTCTTGGATTTGTACTTGATACCCTGCCGCATGCGTTGGGACTTCTGCGCGGAACGGACGGAGAGTGCGGAAGAAGCTGAAAAAAGAGGGAACAGGTAACGATGGAAGAAGAAAAAATTATTTTCTGTAAGAGCGGCGGCTGTACGGCAAAGCTCGGGGCAGGCGTGCTCGAACATATTCTGGAGAAGCTGCCGAAAGGGGAAAAGGATCCGAATCTGCTGGTGGGCTATGACAGCAAAGACGATGCATCCGTCTACCGGCTGACGGACGACCTTGCGATGGTCCAGACGCTGGATTTCTTTCCGCCGGTGGTGGAGGATCCGTACACGTTTGGAAAAATTGCGGCGGCGAATGCCTTAAGCGACATCTATGCGATGGGCGGAGAGGTGCGGACAGCCCTGAATATCGTCTGCTTTCCGGAACAGATGGATCTGAATGTCCTCGGAGAAATCATGCGCGGCGGCGCGGAAAAGGTGCAGGAGGCGGGCGGATCGCTCTCCGGCGGTCATTCGATTGCGGATGACAGTGTAAAATACGGCCTTTCTGTCACGGGAACCGTGCATCCGGACCGGATCTGGCAGAACAATACGGGCCGCGTGGGTGATCTGCTCATTCTGACGAAACCGCTCGGAACCGGCATTCTCTGTGCGGCGCACCGCGTCGGGGAGGAAAACCCGGGTGGATTTCAAAAGGCAGTGGAATCGATGATGACGCTGAATAAGTACGCCTCGGAGACGGCACGGAAGTATAACATTCATGCCTGTACCGATGTAACGGGCTTTAGTTTCCTAGGACATCTGCATGAGATGATGGAGTCGTGCGTGTCCTGCCATATCTGGGCGGATCAGATTCCGGTGTTCCCGGGGGCTGTGGAAGCGGCGGAGGAGTTTCTGATCACTGCGGCAGGCCAGCGGAACCGGAATCATCTGGAGCAGCATGTGACCTTTAAGGATATACCGTTCGGCATGCAGGAGGTGCTGTTTGATCCGCAGACATCGGGAGGGCTTCTGATGGCCGTGGATGCCGTGGATGCAGAAAAAATGCAGAGAAAACTGCTGGAGCAGGGGATTCCGGCAGCAATCGTTGGAAAAATCACAGAGCCGGCAGGAACCGAAATTTATGTGACACAGAGCAGGAAATGGTAAGGCAGGGAGGATGAAAAATGGCAGAGATGGAGAAAAAGACAGTAAACGCAATGGGTGATGTGTGCCCGGTACCGCTGGTAAAGGCAAAAAATGCGATTGCAGAACTTGCGGGAAGCGGAAAAGTGGAGGTTCTGGTGGATAATGAAATCGCCGTGCAGAACCTGGAAAAAATGGCGCAGCAGAAAGGATATGGCTTTCTGGTAAAAGAGAAGAAAGAAAAAGAGTATCATGTGGAGTTCACCGTATCGGAAACAGAGCCGGCTGAAACAGAAGAGAAAACCGTATGCCTCGTACCGGCGGCAAAGAAAACAAAACTCGTCGTTCTTTCTGCAGACCATATGGGCGAAGGAGCCGAGGAGCTGGGTAAAATTCTGATGAAGAGCTTCCTTTATGCACTGACCCAGCAGGATGAGCTGCCGGATACGATTCTGTTCTACAACGGCGGTGCAAAGTTGACCTGCGAGGGTTCCGAGTCCCTGGAGGATCTGAAAGATCTGGCAGCGCGCGGCGTTGAAATTCTGACCTGTGGAACATGCCTGAACTTCTACGGCATCACCGAAAAGCTGCAGGTCGGCAGTGTGACCAACATGTATGACATCGTGGAGCGCATGAGCAGCGCAGACCGCGTGATTAAGCCATGATTTACCTCGATTCGGCGGCAACGTCGCTGTGGCATCCAAAAGAAGCAGAGGAGCGTATGATCCAGGCACTGCACGGCTGTGGAAATGCAGGCCGCGGTGCACACGATGCGACACTGGATGCGGGCCGCATCGTCTTTGAGACGAGAATGCGGCTGGCAGAGTTGTTTCACGCGGAGAGTCCGGAGCGGATTGCATTTACGTGCAACGATACGGAGGCACTGAACACGGCAATTTTCGGACTCTTCGGGCCGGGGGATCATGTGATCACGACAGTCTGCGAGCATAATTCCGTTCTGCGCCCGCTGTATGCACTGGAAAAACAGGGACTGGAGCTTTCCGTGATTCCGGCGGATGTATCTGGAAGGATCGATTACGATCAGATGGAAGCGGCAGTGCGGAAAAACACGAAAGCGTTTGTCGTTACGCATGCCTCCAACCTGACCGGAAATATCACGGATCTTGCGCGGGTGTGCGAAATTGCGGAACGCCATTCCCTGCGTCTGATCGTCGATGCGGCGCAGACAGCGGGGATTCTGCCGATTGATGTACAGAAAAGCGGGATCGACGTGCTCTGTTTTTCCGGCCACAAGGGACTATTAGGGCCGCAGGGAACCGGCGGAATCTACGTCCGTCCCGAACTTTCGATCCGGCCGCTCAAAATGGGCGGAAGCGGAATCCGAAGCTATGAAAAAGAACAGCCTGCGGCGATGCCGGAGCACCTGGAAGCTGGAACTTTAAATGTCCACGGAATTGCGGGACTTCTGGGAGCGCTGGAATATCTGGAGAAGACGGGGATTGAAATGATTTACAAAAGAGAGAGGGAGCTGATGCACCTCTTTCTGGAGAAAATTCAGGGAATCCCGGGACTTACTTTATATGGAACAGACGATCTGCAGCAGCGGGTACCAACGGCGGCATTAAACATCGGCTCCTGTGATTCGGGATATGTCAGCGACTGGCTGTATGAGAACTATGGTATTGCAGTCCGAAGCGGAGCACACTGCGCGCCGCTGATGCACGAAGCACTCGGGACACGGGAGCAGGGAGCCGTGAGGTTCAGCTTTTCCCATGTACTGACGGAAGAAGAAGTCCGGATTGCCGCGCAGGCTCTGCGGGAGTTTGCCGAAGAAGAAATGCAGCAGTGAGAGAGGCGGCAGCCGGCATCCGGGATACAAAAGAAGCTGGAAAAAGGAAGAAACGATATGAGACAGCGAAAAGAAACCTGGATTCTGACGTTTGCGGGGACAACGCAGGCGATGCAGATGGAGCAGTATGCGAGAGCGCACGGCCTGCCGGGAAGGATGATCCCCGTTCCGCGGGAAATTACGGCGGGCTGCGGCCTTTCCTGGAAAGCAGCGCCGGAAGAGGGAAAAGAAATCCTTGCGGCACTTCAGACGGCGGGACTTGCCTATGAGGCGGAGTACCGTGTGCTGTTGTAGAGGTGTGAGGTGGAAATGGAAGAAAAAGAAGAAACATTACGACAGAAGCTGCGGTACGACATGCGGCTGCGCATCAGCCGGACGGATCATGCCTTCGGTCCCGGTGTGGCGGAGCTGATGGAGCATGTGGAAGCAACCGGCTCCCTTTCGAAGGGCTGCAAATGCATGCAGATGGCGTACTCGAAGGGATGGAAAATCTTAAAGCGCGCCGAGGAGGATCTCGGCATCCCGCTGGTACAGGGCAACCGGGGCGGCAGCAACGGCGGCCAGACGGTACTGACCCCGGAGGGAAAAGAATTCCTGAAGCGGTACCGGAAGTTTGAACAAGAAGTCCGCGCAGGCGCCGATGCGTCGTTTCAGAAGTGGTTTGGAACAGAAGAAAAATAACATTTTTTACGGGGACACGTTGACAAAACGGGTCCTTTCCTGTATTTTTATTAATGGAAAAAGCGTTATTCTCGCACGAGAATAACGAGGCAGACCGCGGAAGACGGAAGAAAACGGCGGCTGCTGAAACGAAAGAAGGAAGACAGCGAAGATGAAAAAGAAAGATCTGATCGTGGTACGGGGAGCAGGAGATCTTGCAACCGGTACGATCCATCGTCTGAAAAAAGCGGGCTTTCGTCTGCTGGTTCTGGAAGCAGAGCACCCGGCGGCGATCCGGCGGCAGGTGGCTTTGAGCGAAGCGGTATATGCCGGCAGTGCCAGGGTAGAGGACGTGGAAGCCGTGCGCATGGACGTGGATCTCGCAGAGAAAAAGAACCGGAAAGAACTTCTGGAACAGGAAATGGAACGGATCTGGAAGAAAGATGGTGTTCCGGTGCTCGTGGATCCGGCGGGACTAAGCATTGCAGCACTTCGCCCGGCCGTCGTGGTCGATGCGATTCTGGCGAAGAAAAATCTCGGGACGACAAAAGAGATGGCGCCGCTTGTGATTGCCCTCGGACCGGGCTTTACGGCAGGGGAAGATGTGGATGTTGTAATTGAGACGAAGCGCGGTCATAATCTTGGACGCGTGATCCGAAGCGGAAGCGCGGTTCCGAACACTGGCATTCCGGGCATCATCGGCGGGTACGGAAAAGAGCGTGTGATGCATGCACAGGCGGAAGGTATTCTGCGGAATGCGGCTTCGATCGGAGACATTGTGGAAGCCAGGGCTGTGATTGCAGAGATTGAGACAGAAAACGGGACGGTACCTGTGGAAGCATCTCTCTCCGGTCTGCTGCGCGGGCTGATCCGCGACGGCTATCCGGTGACGAAGGGATTTAAGATTGCGGACATCGATCCGCGGAAAGAAGAACTGCAGAACTGCTTCACGATTTCCGATAAGGCGCGGTGCATCGCCGGAAGCGTGCTGGAAGTGATCTGCGGGGAACTGGAATAGATTCAAATAGAAAAAGTGAGGCGTTTCAGATGAAACTGATGAAAACAGAAGACGCGGTAGGCCAGGTGCTCTGCCACGATATTACACAGATTATCAAAGGTGTGACAAAAGATGCGGTATTCCGCAAAGGCCACATCATTACAGAAGAAGATATTCCGGTGCTGTTAAGTGTCGGAAAGGACAACATTTACATCTGGGAAAAGGACGATACAATGCTGCATGAAAATGAGGCGGCACAGATTCTTTACGATATATGTAAAAACGATCACATGCATCCGTCCGATGTCAAAGAAGGAAAAATTGAACTGATCGCGGACTGCGACGGTCTTTTGAAAGTGGACCGCGAGAAGCTGAAAAAAGTAAACAGCCTCGGCGAGATGATGATTGCGACGCGCCACGGTGATACATACGTGAAAAAAGGCAACAAACTGGCGGGAACAAGAATTATTCCGCTCGTCATCAAAAAAGAGAAGATGGAGACGGCACAGGCAGTCTGTTCCGACGGGCCGATCCTGACCTTAAAGCCGTTCCACAAGAAAAAATTTGCGGTTCTGACAACGGGAAATGAAGTGTATTACCATCGGATCGAGGACACCTTCACACCGGTTATCCAGGAAAAGCTGGCAGAATTCGGCGCGGAGATGATCTTTCATGAGGTTTACGATGATGATGCATCGAAGATCACAGACGGATGCCGACGCGCGATGGAAGCGGGTGCCGATCTTGTCTTCTGCACCGGAGGAATGAGTGTGGATCCGGACGACAAGACGCCGCTGGCGATCAAAAATACCGGAGCACGCATCGTTTCTTACGGCGCGCCGGTGCTGCCGGGAGCCATGTTCCTTCTGGCGTATGCCGAAAACGGAACACCGATCGTCGGCCTGCCGGGATGCGTCATGTATTCGGAACGGACGATTTTCGATCTTGTCCTGCCGCGCCTCATTGCAGATGATGAGGTGACAGCGGAGGAACTGGCCGGTCTTGGCGAGGGCGGTCTCTGCCTGAACTGCAAGGTCTGCACCTTCCCGAACTGCGGTTTTGGAAAAGGCAGATAAACGATGAAGGATCAGTATGGCAGAACGATAGATTACCTGCGGATTTCCATCACGGACGCGTGCAATTTGAGATGCCGGTACTGTATGCCGGAGAGTGCGGCGGGCTGTGCACTGGAGCAGGCGGAACAGAATCCGCCGCTTACCGTCGAAGAGATGCTGAAGATTGTGCACGCCGCGGCTGGGCTTGGCATCACGCATTACCGGATTACCGGAGGGGAACCGCTGGTAAGAAAAGAGTGCGTGGAGCTGGTGCAGAAAATAAAAGCAGTGCCGGGCACCGCATCCGTTGGGATCACGACGAATGGCGTACGCCTGGCATCGTGTGCGAGGGATCTGAAGGCGGCCGGCTGTGACAGTGTGAATGTGAGCCTGGATACAGTGGATGCGGCAGAGTTTGCGGCGCTTACCGGACGCGATGCGCTGGAGCAGGTAAAGCAGGGCATCTGCGCGGCCAAAGAGGCGGGTCTTTTAGTGAAGCTGAATGCGGTGCATCGAAAAGAACTGCATGCGCAGGAACTGCTTGAATTTGCAGAGCAGGAAAAAGTCCCGGTGCGGTTCATCGAGGTGATGCCGGTGGGCGCCGGAAAATCGTACGTGGGTCCGTCGAATGAGGCGCTGAAAACAGAGCTGGAACAGTGGTATGGGGCATGTACGCCGGACCTGGAAAAAGAAGGAAACGGTCCTGCGGCTTATGTGCGGTACGAAAAGCTGTCGATGCCCGTCGGCTTTATCAGCGCGATCCACGGAAAGTTCTGCGGAAGCTGCAACCGCGTACGGCTGACAAGCCGCGGCTTTTTAAAGCTCTGCCTCTGCTATGAGAACGGCGTGGATCTGCGGGAGGTTCTGCAGAACGGAACGGCGGCGGATCTGCGGGATGTGATGGCACAGGCAATCTTAAAAAAGCCGATGGAACACTGCTTTGAGCGGCCGAAGGATATGACAGAGCACCACCTGATGTCCGGCATCGGCGGATGAAAGGACGGCGGTTCGAAAAGAAGAGGAAACAAAAGAAATGGGAAAAATCATAGGAATCTGTATCAGTGAAAAACGGGGAACGGCAAAGCACGAGGTGGAAACGGCGAAGCTGGTGGAAGACTGGGGCATCGAGGGCGATGCACACGCCGGGCACTGGCACCGCCAGGTGAGCCTTTTGTCGTATGAAAAAATAGAAGCTTTCCGTGCAAAGGGGGCGGATATTCCGCTCGGCGCCTTCGGGGAAAACCTGATCGTGGAAGGATATGATTTCCGGAATCTGCCGGTCGGCACGCGGTTTTCCTGCGGGGATGCGCTGCTTGAGATGACGCAGATCGGAAAGGAGTGCCACAGCCACTGCGAGATTTTCAAACGCATGGGTGAATGCATCATGCCGCGGGAGGGCGTTTTCGCGGTGGTGCTGCGCGGCGGCACGATTCAAAAGGGTGACACCATCGAACTGGTGACGGAAAAGTAGACCAGAGATCAGACACAAGGAGAGGAAACATGGACGAACTTTACCGGAAACTGCTTGCACAGCTGGAAGAGGGACAGGACACGGTTCTTGCCTTTATCACCGAAGGGGACGGCTCCATTCCGCGCACGACGGGCGCCTATATGCTGGTCGGCCGGGAAGGACGGGTTTTCGGAACTATTGGCGGCGGAAACCTGGAATATCAGGCGGTTCTGCATGCGCAGGAGCTGGTGCAGGAGAAGAAAAGTGAATACAGAGAATACGATCTCGGAACCGGAGAGGGGAAGGGGCTTGGCATGGTCTGCGGCGGCAGAGTGAAGGTGTGCTTCTATTTTATGAATGGAGCGCACGGCGAAGCAGAAAGTCTGGCGCAGGCGCTTGCGGCGCAGGAGCGGTACCGCAGTTACTGGATTTTTTTTGCGCTGGACGGAACCGGTATCCGCGTGCTGGAAAAAGAAGCGTGGGAAATGCTTCCGGCGGCACAGGAAAAAGCGGGCCACTGCCGGATTCTGGAACTGGACGGGAAAACGTATTACGCCGAGGAATTCTGCTACGACGGAAAGGTTTATCTGTTCGGCGGCGGCCATCTGGCCCAGGAACTCGTTCCGGTGCTGCATCATCTGGATTTCTGCTGTATCGTACTCGATGACCGGGAGGAATATGTGGACAAAGCATTGTTCCCGGACGCCGGGCAGACCATGCTGGTGGATTTTACGAAACTGGACGAGATTCTTTCGATCCGGAAAAATGATTATCTCGTGATTGTGACACGCGGCCACCGGTGCGATGCGGATGCCGAGGCGTTTGCGCTTCGCACCGGCGCATCGTACATCGGTGTGGTGGGAAGCCGCAGAAAGACAAAGTATGTGCGCGAAAAACTGGAAGCGCAGGGTTTTACCGGAGAACAGCTCGACAGTGTCTATGCCCCGATCGGAATCGAGATCGGAAGCGAGACGCCGGCGGAGATTGCAATCAGCATTGCCGCACAGCTCATTCAGATCCGGTCAGCAAAAACCGGAAAACGAAAAGGTGCACATCCGGCGCTTCATACGTAAATATACAAAATGAGGAGTCAATTATCATGAAAAAGAAAACCGTATCCATTCTTCTGATGGCAGCTATGGCACTTTCTCTTGCCGCATGCGGATTTTCCAATTCCACAGATTCTTCAAGTAAGAGCAGCTCCAAGGCAGAGAGCACATCTGCATCCAGCGCTTCTTCGGAAGCAGAGAGCGCATCCAGCACCAAGAGCACAGCAGACGGCGAAGTATTTGACGATACCACTGTCACCGTATTTGCCGCAAAGAGCCTGAACTCCGTAATGGAGACGCTGATCAGCGAGTACAATAGGACCCAGCCGAACGTCAAACTGGTTGGAAGCTATGACAGTTCAGGAACCCTGATGACACAGATCGAAGAGGGCGCATCCTGTGACGTATTCTTCTCTGCTGCAGCAAAACAGATGGATCAGCTGGAAGGCGAAGAGCTTCTGGTAGAAGGAACCCGTCACAACATTGTCAACAATCAGGTCTGCGTTGTGACCTATGAGGGAAGCAATACACAGGTTACCGGATTGGAAGATCTGAACAAAGCATCCAGCATCGCACTGGCAGACGGCTCCGTTCCGGTTGGAAAATATACAAGAGAAGCACTGGTCAATGCAGGCATTCTGGAGAAAGCAGACGACGTATCGGCCATCACAACCCAGCAGGTTTCCGAAGCGCTCGGCGGCGTGGAAATCAATGAGTGTGCAAACGTAGGAGCCGTTACTTCCGCAGTTGCAGAGGGATCCAACGAGGTTGGTACGGTTTATTATTCCGATACCTACGGTCTGGAGGACCGTCTGAAGGTTCTGCAGGTCGTTCCGTACGATCTGACCGGAAATGTCATCTACCCGGCAGCACAGGTTGTCAACAAAGAGGCAGATGAGACCGAGCAGGCAGCAGCGAAAGACTTTGTAGAGTTTCTGACTTCTGATGAGGCAGCCGCCATCTTCCGGAATTATTACTTTGATACAGAGGTAGAATAAAAAGAAGATCCCACAAAAAACAGCAGGGATTTGGAATCACCGTCCGAAAAAGAAAGATTTCGTTTCTACGGACGGTGGTTTTGCATCAGAGAAAATCCGGGCAGGATGCGTGATGCAGGTATGCAGGGCTGCCGTGGATAGAAAGGAAATGTTATGCAGGAAATACTGGATTTTTTACAGTCACTGGACTGGAGCCCGCTTGTCATTTCGATCAAGACCGGTATTGTGGCGACGATTCTGTCCTTTTTCTTTGGTATTTTTGCCGCGCGTGCGGTGATGAAGCTGCGTCCCGGCGCGCGTGCCGTAATTGACGGCTTTCTGACACTTCCGATGATTCTGCCGCCGACCGTTGCAGGCTTTTTCCTGCTTCTGATTTTCAGCCTCCGCCGTCCGTTTGGTGCTGCACTGTATGAGAATTTCAGTATCAAGGCAGTACAGACATGGCTTGGCTGTATTCTGGCGGCAACGATTATCGCGTTTCCGCTGATGTACCGCAATACGAGAGCGGCATTTGAGCAGGTGGATACGAACCTGATCTATGCGGCGCGGACGCTTGGTATGTCGGAGTGGAAGATTTTCTGGAAAGTGGTCATCCCATCGGCAGGTCCCGGCGTGCTCTCCGGTACGGTACTGGCATTTGCAAGGGCGCTCGGTGAGTACGGTGCGACGTCGATGCTGGCCGGAAATATTCCGGGAAAGACGGGTACCGTTTCCCAGAAAATCGCAATGGTGATTCAGGACGGGGATTATAAAACGGCGGGTTTTTGGTCTGTTGTCGTACTGCTCGTCGGATTCCTTACGATGACAGCGATGAACCTTCTGGGCAACCGGAGAAAGAAAAATCAGAAACAGTGGTAGAGGATAAAGAATGGCGCTTGAAGTAGATATTACGAAAAAGCTGGACGGATTTTTTATGCATATGCAGTTCCGGGCGGAGCGGGAGATTTTTGCGATTCTCGGCGCGTCGGGCTGTGGAAAAAGCATGACCTTAAAGTGCATCGCCGGAATCGAAAAGCCGGATGAAGGGCGGATTATCCTTGACGGCAAGGTGCTGTTTGATTCGGAGAAAAAAATCAATCTGCCGCCGCAGAAGCGGAAAGTCGGTTATATGTTCCAGGATTACGCCCTGTTTCCGCATATGAATGTTGTGCAGAATATTGAGGCAGGCATGGGAAAACGGCCGGACCGGAGCCGGACGGAATCGTTGATCCGCCAGTTTCAGCTGGAAGGGCTGGAGAAAAAGATCCCGGGACAGCTTTCCGGCGGACAGAAACAGCGCGTCGCGATGGCACGGATGCTCGCAGCAGAGCCGGAACTGATTCTGCTCGACGAGCCGTTTTCAGCGCTCGATACCTACCTGAAATGGCAGTTGGAGCAGGAGATGTACAAACATCTGAAGGAGGCCGGAAAACCGGTCATCTTCGTATCACACAACCGCGATGAGGTGTACCGCCTCTGCGATACGGTCAGCTGTATGAACCGGGGAAAGATGGAAGTCATGGAACCGCTGAAGGAATTTTTCCAGAATCCGAAGACGCGCACAGCGGCAATTTTGTCGGGCTGCAAGAACATTTCGGCGGCCGAGCGGGTGGATGCGCACACGCTGCGGGCCGTGGACTGGGGCGTAACGCTGCACGTAAAGGAGCGGGAAATTGCAGACGATATCCGCGCAGTCGGCATCCGGGCACATTTTCTGGCCACAGTAGAAAGGCCGGGTGAGGAAAATGTATTTCCGGTCAACGAATCCGAAATCTGGGAAGATCCGTTTGAATGGAACATTTCGTTCCGGAAGAATGCCGAATGCAGCTGGCTGCAGTGGAATATCGCAAAAACAGACTGGAGCCCGGAAATGGGGATTCCAAAGGAGCTGTATCTGAAGGAGGAAGATATTCTGCTGCTGACGGATTCCTGATGCTGGTGTGACAGATTTGGATAAAAAAAGATTGTTTTCGAAATCGTGATCGTGTTTCGAAAACAATCTTTTTTCATCGTTTACAGATTCATTACATGGTGATCCAGCCGAATGCATTTGCCACGGAACTGAACAGAATGATCAGTGCAAACACCGGGCAGAGATACTGGATCATGACAAGAAAGATTTTCTTTCTGCGGAAGCGGCTCTCACCGTGGATGATTTCTTCCTCGATTTTTGCCACACCGATGACTCTCGAAACGAGAAGACAGGTGGCAATGGCAGCAATTGGCATCATCACGGAGTTCGTCAGGAAGTCGAAGAAATCCAGGAACTGCATGCCAAGAATGGTGACGGAGGAAAGCGGTCCGTAGCCAAGGCAGGAGAGCGTTCCGAGCGCAATCATGATAACGCCGATCAGAACGGTCGATTTTTTACGGCCCCAGCCGAGCTCATCCTCAAATGTGGAAACGGCGCTTTCTGTCAGTGCGATGGAGCTGGTCAGTGCGGCAAACAGCACCAGAAGGAAAAACAGAATACCGATCACAGTGCCAAAGCCCATATTGGCGAATACCTTCGGGATGGTGATAAACATCAGGGAAGGTCCTGCCTGCAGGGTATCCGGATTTCCGCCGGAGAAGGCAAAGACGGCAGGAATGATCATCAGGCCTGCCATGATCGCAATGGCAGTGTCAAAGATTTCGACGTTGCGTGTGGAATCCTCGATCGAGGTGTCTTTTTTCATGTAGGAGCCAAAGGTGATCAGAATACCCATCGCAATCGAGAGGGAGTAGAACATCTGTCCCATGGCGGCAACAACGGACATCCATGAAAAGTTTTTGAGGTTCGGAACAAGGAAATACTTCACGCCTGCCAGTGCGCCCGGTCTTGTTACGGAATAAACGGCAATGATAACGGAAAGGACGATCAGAATCGGCATCATCACCTTGGAAACGCGTTCAATGCCGTTTCGCACACCGGCGTAGATGATGGCGACCGTAATAAGGCAGAAAACGGCAAAACAGAGCTCTGTGGAAACTCCGTTTGAGATGAAGCCGGAAAAATAGCCGTCCTCTGCGAGCAGGGTACTGTTGCCCTTCACGTATTCGATCAGATATTTGATGACCCATCCTCCGATGACAGAGTAGTATGGAACGATCAGAATCGGGATAATGGCGTTGATCCAGCCCCCGGCGGAAAGCCATTTCGATTTGCCGAACGACTGGAAAGCGCCGACCGGGCTTTTTCGTGTCATGCGTCCGATGGCGGACTCGGCAACGATCATGGAGTAGCCGAAGGTGAGCGCCAGCAGGATATAAATGAGGAGGAAAATTCCTCCGCCGTATTTTGCTGCGAGGTAGGGAAAACGCCAGATATTTCCAAGTCCGACGGAAGCGCCTGCTGCAGCCAGCACGTAACCGATTTTGCCGGAAAACGAGCTGCGGGATTTGTTGTGTTTGTTCATAGAGTTCCTTCCTTTTGTGTGTTACAAAAATTTTGGGTTTATGGTCAGTTCTTGAAGATTTTTTATGCTGACACCATAAAGAAGATTGTAACATTATTGGGAAGGAAAGTCACTACTAAATTTTTGTTTTTTGCTGTCCGGCAGGGATTCCCCGGCCAGTTCCGCCATCAGCTCCGGCACGGTGGTCATGTGATCGAGACGCCATGCATTTTCTCCGCAGAAAAGGAGAGCGTTGTCGGTATCGCCATCGGCAGCGCGGGTCAGGGCAGTGGTAATACAGTAGGGAATGGAGGCTTTGTCGCATTTTTTGAGGCACTGGTAGCAGTGTGAGATTTTTTCCCGTTCCTGTTCGCGTTCCGTCAGAAACGGATTGCGGATTGCGCGGCCCGGCATGCCGACCGGACTGTGCATGATCGTGATATCTTCTTTTTTTGCATTCAGGTATGCCTGTTTGTAGCGGGGATCGGCATCGCATTCTTCCGTGACAACGAAACGGGTAGCCATCTGGACGCCTGCGCAGCCAAGCGACAGATAGTGAAGGATATCCTCATGGGTGTAGACGCCTCCGGCAAAGACGACGGGGATGGTACAGGCATATTTTTCTTCGTAGCCATGTACAATCTGCAGAATTTCCCGGATTTCGTCATCGTAGCCGCGTCGTGCTGTTTCTTCTACGGTTTCGGCGGAATAGCCGAGATGGCCTCCGGCTGCAGGACCTTCGATGACAACGAGATCAGGGACGCGGTGATAGTGATTGTCCCAAAGCTTCAGAAGAACCTTGGCGGTCCGGGGCGGGGAAACGATAGGCGCGAGCTTGATGGAGCTTCCCGCTGTGTATTTTGGCAGATCAGTCGGGAGACCGGCCCCGGAGATGATGAGATCGGCTCCGTTTTCGATGCAGCAGCGGACGTATTCCTCGTAGTGGGTCAGGGCGCACATGATATTGACGCCGATGATGCCGCCGTTTGAAATTTCTTTGGCGCGGCGGATGTGGAAGGCGAGTGCGCGGAGATTGGCACTTAAGGGATCACGCGCGAATTCCGGATCGCGCCAGCCGGGCTGGGCGGCGGAGATGATGCCGATTCCGCCGGCTTTGGCAACGGCACCGGCGAGGGATGAGAGGCTGATGCCGACGCCCATTCCGCCTTGGATGATGGGGTATCTGGCAACTAAATTTCCTATTTTTAATTCTGGCAGCATATAAATTCTCCTTTTTTGATAAACGGACGATCCAGTGGCTGCCGCCGCGCCGTGGATGTTCCTCCAGATGGGCGCGGTTTCGGAGGCCGGGAAACTCTAAGGCTCTGAAATTTACGCGAGCAACGAGCCAAAGTCCGTGCTTGCACGAGACCTTGGCGACTGCCGCGATAACTAGAGAAACTCGCAAAGCGTGTTTCTCTAGTTTTGTTAAAAGCGCTTTCGAAAACGGCAAACTCGCTGCGCTCAGACAGTGCCGTTTTTGAAAGCAACACAAAATCCCATAGCCTAAGAGTTTGCGGGCCTCCTGCAAATGCGCTCACCTGGAGGAACATCCACGGCGCGGCGGCAGCCATTGGATCTGGTTATTGGTGACGAATAAATAGAATAAATATGTGATGTAAAATACTTTAGCATGTGGTTTTTAAAACTAGATATATAATACTTTGAATATCAAAGTATGTCAAGAGGGAAAATGAAAAACGTGATTGCGGGGGGTGGGGAGGTGTGGTAGAGTGGGTGGTAGAAAGTAAATTTGAGACAGGAGGATATGGGACATGTTAAGGGATCTGGTGTTGAAGAACAGGAGTTATCGTGGATTTGATGAGTCGGTGCGGATTTCGCGGGAGACGTTGGAAGGGTTTGTGGATTGCGCGCGGCTTTGTCCTTCGAGTGTGAATAAGCAGCCGTTGAAGTATTTTCTGGCGTGGGAGCCGGACGAAGTGGAGAAGGTGCAGGGTCTGACGAAGTGGGCGCGGGCGTTGCCGGATATGGTACTGCCGCATCCGGGAAAACGGCCGATGGGTTTTGTTGTGATCTGCCAGGATAAGAGGATTGATGAGAATCTGAACCGGTATCAGAAGGATGTCGGGATTGTGGCGCAGACGATGCTGCTTGCGGCTGTGGAGCAGGGGCTTGGCGGCTGCATGATCGGGAATTTTCAGGCGGGCGAGGTGATGGAAGTGCTTGGACTGCCTGAGGAGATCCGGCCGCTTTTGATTGTGGCGTTTGGAAAACCGGCGGAGGAGATTCATCTGGTGGATGTGCCGGAGGATGGGAATACGAATTATTACCGGGATGAAAATGATGTGCACTATGTGCCGAAGAGAACGCTGGCGGATGAATTGCTGAACTGAAGATAGAAACTGAAGATAGAGCCGGAAAATTCCGGAAAAATGTCGGATGAACCGTCCTAAAAAGTTAGATCTAAAAAATCTGATTTCTTGGGGCGGTTCAAAGAATCCGGCATTTTTTTACTTTGCAGGAAACTTCGTTGAATTTTCCTGTAAAGTAAAAAGCCCTCCGGGCAGGATCGCACTGCGGCGGAGGGGAAAGGAAAGCACAGGCTCTTATTAGTTTCGGTGTAGCCCGAAAAAGGGAAAATGTCCCATACTTTCTGGCAATCCGGGGAGATGTCTGGTGGGCAGGAAATGGTGCAAATAAAGATGTTTTTTCCTGCAAAACAGAACCTTTTTTCTCGAAAGGGATCATGATAAAATGAGAAAAAATGGGGGAATTTTCAAAAATAAGATGGAGGAGGATATTGAAATGAAAATTTATCACGCACAGGTGAATCATCTGGAAAATCCAATGGGGTTCCGGATGGAGAGAACGGTCTTTTCCTGGAAAGTGAAAGACGCGGAAGGAAAAAAACAGAGCTATGCGAGAATCCGTGTAGCATCGGATGCAGCGATGGAGCATCTGCTGTTTGATTCCGGAGAGGATGATAAGGCGAGCAGTCTTTTCTATCCGGTGAAGCTGGATCTGGAGCCGAGAACGCGGTATTACTGGAACGTGGAAGCGGGCAGTGATGCCGGGGAGACGGCGGTGAGTGAAGTACAGTTTTTTGAGACCGGAAAACGGAATGAAGCATGGACAGGAAAATGGATTTCCTGTGACAGTAAGGAGAACCGTCATCCATATTTTGAAAAAGAAATTGTTCCGGCAAAAGAGGTAGCGAAGGCCAGGCTGTATGTCTGCGGACTTGGACTGTATGAGGTGTATGTGGATGAGAAGCGTGTCGGGGATGAGTACCTGACGCCGTACAGCAATGATTACAATGAATGGGTACAGTATCAGACGTATGATGTGACAGAGGAGGTTTCAAAACAGGGAATGCTCCGTGTGCTGCTTGGAAACGGCTGGTACAAGGCGCGGTTTGGATTCAGTGCGTTTGAGGACAAGGGATTTTACGGCAATGAGTGGAAGCTGATTGCGGAGCTGCATCTGACGTATGCGGACGGTTCGGAAGAGGTGATTGGCACGGATGAATCGTGGCAGGTGCGGCGCAGTAAAATTGCATTCTCGAATCTTTACGACGGTGAGCACCGGGACGACACGCTGTCGGAACTGCCATTGGAGAAGGCGGTTTTTTGTGAGGCACCAAAAGGAGAACTGACGGAACGCATGAGCCTTCCGGTGACGATTCATGAGACGTTTGAACCTAAAGAACTGCTTCATACTCCGGCCGGCGAGCTGGTCTTCGATATGGGGCAGGAGTTTACGGGAATTTTCAAGCTGCATGTCAACGTGCCGGCAGGAACCAAAATTCATGTTCAGACAGGTGAGATTTTGCAACGCGGCAATTTCTACAATGACAATCTGCGGAGTGCAAAATCCGAATACATCTATATTTCCGATGGTACCGAAATGGATCTTGTGCCGCATTTTACGTTCTACGGCTACCGTTACGTGAAGATCGAAGGCATTCCGGATCTGAAAAAAGAGGATTTCACGGGTCTTTCTTATTACAGCAACATCACAGCGACAGGCTGGATGAAAACAGGAAGTGATTTGGTCAATCAGCTCATCAGCAATGTGCGCTGGGGCTTAAAGTGCAATTTTGTGGATGTTCCGACCGACTGCCCGCAGCGTGATGAGCGCATGGGATGGACGGGTGATGCGCAGGTGTTCTCGCCGACGGCGATGTATCTCGAAGATACGTATGCATTCTATGCAAAATACCTGTACGACATGGCAAAAGAGCAGAGCGTGCTCGGCGGAAAGGTGCCGCATGTGGTGCCATCGTGCGGCATCGAGGATGCAGCGTGTGTCTGGGGCGATGCGGCGTGCATCATTCCGTGGAATCTATATCTGTTTTATGGGGACAAGAGCATTCTGGAAGATCAGTTTGTGAGCATGAAATCGTGGGTGGACTACATCACGAAAGTGGATGGGGACAACCATGGCTGGAGATATGTATTCCACTTTGGCGACTGGCTGGCGCTTGACAATCCGGTGCAGGGCGCTGAGCAGGTCATGGGTGCAACGGACGAGGAGTTTATTGCAAACCTGTATTATGCGATCAGCGCAGGAATCGTGGCAAAAGCGGCCGGTGTGCTGGGATACCGCGAGGAGCAGGAGAAGTATCAGAAGCTGTCCGAGGAGCAGTTTGCTGTGGTACAGGAAGAATATTACAGCGCAACAGGCCGCTGCTGCATCAAAACACAGACGGCGCTGCTGCTGACGCTGAAATACCATCTGTCAAAGAACGAAGAGCTGACAAAACGGCAGCTTCTGAAGCTGTTTGAGCAGAGTAACCACAAACTGAAGACGGGATTTGTCGGAACACCATTGCTGAACAATGTGCTCACCGACAACGGCATGAATGATCTTGCCTACGAACTGTTGCTGAACGAGGAATTTCCGGGTTGGCTTTATGAGGTTAAGCTTGGTGCAACTACCGTCTGGGAACGCTGGAATTCCCTTCTTGCGGACGGTACGATTTCCGGCATCAGTATGAACAGTATGAACCATTATGCTTACGGCTCCATCCAGGAATGGATGTTCCGTCACGTTGCCGGCATCAACACGATGGAATCCCATCCGGGTGTCAGGACCGTACAGTTTGCACCGACGCTGAACTGGGATTTGAGGTATGCAGAGGCAAAATATGATTCTGCATCGGGAATGTACAGCATTCGCTGGGAGCTTTCCGACAAAGAGCACGTGACCATCACCATGGATGTTCCGTTCGACTGTACCGCAGAGGCCGTACTTCCAATGGTTGCCAAAAGTGAAAAAGAAGCGGTTGCAGAAGTGCTCGGATCAGAAGAAAACGGTAGATACCTGCTGGAGCCGGGACACTATGAGGTAAGCTATCAGCTTTCCGGTTGGAAAGAAAAAACGGCAGTATGTGTGGAATAAAACCGCAGTTTTTTTCAAAAAATAAGAAGCAAGGTGAACGCTGCAATTTTGCAATGGGACAAAATGAGAAAATTGTTCCAATTATTATGAAAAGAATATAAATAAAAACAAATAATTTGGAAAATATACAAATTCATTTGTCTTATGAAAACGTTTATGGTACAATCTGACTAAGCGGTTACAAAAATGGAAGTGTGTTTTGGAAAAAATGAAACAAGACACAGATCCGAGGGTCTGACAAAAAGAGGCGGCAGAAAGGGACAGGATATGAAGAAGTGGACGGGGATGATTACCAATCTCACAATGTTGACACAATTCGGACTGTCCCTTGTGACGCCTCTTTTTCTTTGTCTGGCACTTTGCTGGTGGCTTTGCGACCGCTTTTCGGTTGGAATATGGATTTATCTGATCGGCTTTTTCTTTGGGATCGGAGGCGGTGCCGTGACAGCCTGGAAATTCGGGCAGAGCGTTCTGCGGCATCAGAAACGCATCGAGACGGAGCCGGACGGAAAAAAGAAGAAAAAGCGGGTGTCTTTCAACCGACATATTTAGAACGTGTCTGAAAAAGTTTTCACAGTTGACGAAGATCAAGTGGCAGAGAAAAGATTTCAGACTGATTTTAAGGGGAAAATCCATTAGAAAGGAAACAAGGCGATATGAGCAATTTCGGAGACAAGGTCCAGCCGGCCGTAAAAAAGGAGACGAAAAATGTTGCCATCTATACTGTTGTCGGCGTGGTTGTGATGTGGGTCGGGTTTCTGATCCTGCACCTGATCTGGCCGGAAAAAATCCCATTTGACTATCGGGTGATCCTCGGGGGAATCGGAGGCGGTGCCGTTGCGGTGCTGAACTTTTTCCTGATGGGCATGGCAGTACAAAAAGCAGTGTCCGAGACAGACGAGGCGGGAGCAAAACGGCGGATGCAGGCAAGCTATTCGCAGAGAAACCTGATGCAGATGCTCTGGGCAATTCTGGCGATTGTGCTTCCATGCTTCCAGTTTGCCGCAGGAATCCTGCCGCTTTTAATTCCGGGAACGGCCATCAAGCTGAAGGGCATAAAAAACAGCATAAAGCGCTGAACCTGATCTTTGGCGAAAGCCGCAAAGACGGGACGGCGTTTTTAAACCGAAACAGCGAAGCAGCGATTCGGTTATGAGCAAGCAGCGAAGCGGATGTGAAGATCCGCTTTGACAAAAGGTTCAAATTTTTTATTTTATCTCATACAGAGGAGGTGAGAAAAGAGAATGGAGGTTGATATCTCCGGTGCAAAAGTCTTTTTTACGATCCCGATCGATTTTCCGCTGTTCGGGAAAATTCAGATCAGCGAAACGCTGGTGGTAAGCTGGATTGTAATGGCACTCATTACCGGACTTTGCATCTGGCTCACAAGAGATTTGAAGATACGGAACATCTCCAAACGCCAGGCGGTGGCAGAAATGATTGTGGAGACCGCAAATAAATTCGTCATCGGCAACATGGGAGAAAAATTCCGGTATCTGATTCCTTTTGTGTCGGCGCTTTTCGCGACCAGCGTTGTCTCGAACCTGATCAGCCTGATCGGACTTCGAAGTCCGACAGCAGATCTTTCTACCGAGGCGGCCTGGGCTGTTGTGGTTTTCATCATGATCACCACACAGAAGATCAAAACCAACGGTTTTGGCGGATATCTGAAGGGCTTCACGACTCCGATTGCGGTTATGACACCGTTTAACGTTTTGTCGGAGCTCGCAACGCCGATCAGTATGGCGTGCCGTCACTTTGGAAACATCCTTTCCGGCGTTGTCATCAATGCCCTGATCTACGGATCTCTGGCACTGGCAAGCGGAAAGCTGCTGGGACTGCTTCCCGGCGTGCTCGGAAGAACCCTTTCACAGATCCCGATTCTGGACGTCGGTGTTCCGGCTGTTCTGTCGGTCTATTTTGACTGGTTCTCCGGCGTGATGCAGGCCTTTATTTTCTGTATGCTGACTGTCATGTACATTGCGAATGCAGCAGAGGAAGGCTAAAGAGATTAAAAAATGAGGTTTACAAAAAGAAAATACAGGAGGAAAACAAGATGGATTTTCAGATTTTAGCAAAAGGTATCGCTCTCGCAGGATGCGCAATCGGCGCAGGATGCTCCCTGATCGCAGGTATCGGACCTGGTATCGGTGAAGGTAACGCCGTAGCAAAGGCACTTGAGGCAATCGGACGTCAGCCGGAATGCAAAGGTGATGTAACAAGTACGATGCTTCTTGGCTGTGCGATCGCAGAGACCACAGGTATTTACGGTTTCGTAACCGGCCTGCTTCTGATCTTCGTAGCACCGGGAATGTTCATGAACTTCCTGAAATAGTTGCAAGGAGTAAATGATTGCTAGGAGGAAAGAAACTATGCAGGTTCAGGAACTGGTAGGAATTGTCCCCTGGACTTTTATCGCACAGATCTGCAACCTCTTCATCCAGATGTATCTGATCAAACGGTTCCTTTTCAAACCGATCAATGAAATGCTGGAAAAAACGGCGTGCGGCAGCCGATGCGGAGATCACAGACGCGAGGCGGGCAAAAAAAGAAGCCAACGCCATCAAAGAGGAATATGAGCAGAATATGCAGGAGGCCAAGGCAAAGGCCAACGAGATTCTCGAAAGCGCCAGAAAGACAGCGACGCTGCAGAGCGAGAAAATCGTAAAAGAGGCTTCCGAACAGGCGGCTGCCCTGAAAAACAAGGCAGAAAAAGAGATTGCCCAGGAGAAAAAGAAAGCGGTCAATGAAGTCAAAGGCGAGATCGGCGGCATTGCCATGGATATTGCCGGAAAAGTCATTGAACGTGAGATTAATGAAAAAGACCATGAGAAGCTGATAGATGAATTTATATCGAATGTAGGTGAAGCATCATGACAGAAACTGCCAGAGTATACGGTGGGAGCCTGTATGAGCTGGCCCAGGAGGAGCATCTCGAAGAGGAAATCCTTTCCGAGATGAAGGAGATCCGAGCTCTGTTCCGGGAAAATCCGGAGTATCCGCGCCTTTTATCGGAGCCTTCGATTCCGCGAAAAGAGCGGATCGGGCTGATCGACGCGGCATTTGGCAGCCAGGCGGAACCGTATTTGGTCAATTTTATCAAACTGCTGTGTGAAAAAAATCTTCTCCGGGAATTCGGCGGATGCCAGGAAGCGTTTCAGCGCAGATACTTTGCGGCGCACAACATTGCCGAGGCAGTTGTGACGAGCGCAGCATCCCTGTCGAAGGAACAGGAAGAGCTTCTGAAGAAAAAACTGGAAACGATGAGCGGAAAAACGGTCGTGATGGAACTGAAAACCGATCCGTCCGTTCTGGCGGGTGTCCGCGTGGAGCTCGACGGAAAGCTGTTTGACGGAACCGTAAAGGGACGTTTGTCCGAGCTTTCCAGAAGAATCAGCGATACAGTGGTGTAGGAGGAAAAAATGCAACTGAAACCAGAAGAAATATCCAAGGTCATCCGCAGCCAGATCAAATATTATGAAAATGCGATCCGGCAGGATGAGACAGGCACCGTTCTGATGGTCGGAGACGGAATCGCAAGAGCCAGCGGTCTTTCGAACTGCATGGCAGGCGAGCTGCTGGAATTTGAGGATGGAAGCTATGGAATGGCACAGAACCTCGAGGAAAACAGCGTATCTGTCGTTTTATTCGGTTCCGGCGAGAACATCAGCGAGGGACAGCTTGTAAAAAGAACGGGAAAAGTTGTTTCGGTTCCGGTCGGAGAAGGCATGATCGGACGCGTTGTCAACGCGCTCGGCCAGCCAATCGACGGCGCAGGCCCGATTACGGCAGCAGAGTACCGTCCGATTGAAAGCCCGGCACCGGGCATCTGTGAGAGAAAAGGTGTTAATCAGCCGCTGCAGACCGGTATTAAAGCGATCGATTCCATGGTTCCGATCGGAAGAGGTCAGCGAGAGCTGATCATCGGAGACCGTCAGACCGGAAAGACAACGATTGCAACCGATACCATTCTGAACCAGAAAGGCAAGGATGTGATCTGTATCTACGTTGCCATCGGACAGAAACGTTCGACAGTAGCGTCCTTAGTAGAAAATCTTGAGAAGAACGGCGCAATGGCGTACACCATCGTCGTGGCAGCGACGGCATCCGAAGCGAGCCCGCTGCAGTATATCGTACCGTATTCCGGCTGTGCCATGGGCGAGTACTTTATGTATCAGGGAAAAGATGTGCTGATTATTTATGATGACTTAAGTAAGCACGCGGTTGCATACCGTGCACTCTCCCTGCTGATCCGCCGTCCACCGGGACGTGAGGCTTATCCGGGAGATGTTTTCTATCTCCATTCCAGACTTCTGGAGCGTGCCGCAAAGCTGGACGATGAACACGGCGGCGGATCCATGACGGCCCTGCCGATCATTGAGACCCAGGCGGGCGATATTTCCGCCTATATTCCGACGAACGTTATCTCCATCACAGACGGACAGATTTTCCTTGAGACAGAGCTGTTCCACTCGGGCGTTATGCCGGCGGTAAACCCTGGCGTATCCGTATCCCGTGTCGGTGGAAATGCGCAGATTAAGGCGATGAAGAAGGTAGCCGGAACTCTGAAACTGATCTATTCCCAGTACCGCGAGCTGGCAAGCTTTGCACAGTTCGGATCCGATCTGGATGCCGATACAAAGGCGCGTCTGGAGCAGGGTGTGCGTATCGTGGAAGTATTAAAACAGAACCAGAATGCACCGGTTCCGGTAGAAAAACAGGTGGCCATTCTTTATGCGGTAACGAAAGGAATTCTGTCAAAGGTTGCAGCTGAGGATGTCCGCGCCTATGAGGACGGACTGTATACCTGGCTTGATACCGACGCAGAGGGTGCTGCCGTGATGCAGGAGATTTCCGCAACCGGAAAACTCGAGGCAGATACCGAAGAGAAGCTGAAAAGTGCGCTCGAATCGTACACCGAAAACTTTATCAATACAAGACCTGCAAAATAAGGAAAGAAGGAGGAGCCTATGGCTGCAAACATGAAAGCCGTAAAGCTGCGGATCAAAAGTGTCGAAAGCACGATGCAGATTACCAAGGCGATGGAACTTGTAGCGTCCTCCAAGCTGCGAAAAGCGAAGGAGCGGGCTGATACCTGCCGTCCGTATTTTCAGGAGCTGTACCGCACTTTGCAGGATATTGCAAAAGGAAACACGGAATTTTATTCCATTTATGCAAAAGAGGCAAAAATCGAGAAATGCTGCTACGTGCTGGTTGCCGGAGACCGCGGCCTTGCGGGCGGATACAACGCGAATCTGTTCCGATGCTTTGAGGCAGATGCCAAAGGAAAAGAGATCTGTGTGGTTCCGGTCGGCAAAAAGGCAGTGGAGTATGCAAAATCCCGGAAGCTGGAAATCCTGACGGACAGCTTTGCCGAGATCGCAAATCTTTCTGTGGCAGACAGCTTTGAGATCGCGCGCGCACTGTGCCGTGAGTTCCGGAAAGGGACCTTCGGACATGTGGAGCTTTGTTACACAAAATTCGTGTCGATGCTGTCGCAGATGCCGGTTTCCGTGCCGATCCTGCCTCTGATTGATATTGCAAAAGAGGACGGAGAGGATCCGGAAGCGAAAAAAATCCGGAATCTGATCCTGTATGAGCCAAACGGTGTCGAGGTATTCGAAGCGATTGTGCCGGAATACTTAGGCGGCCTGATCTACGGCGGTATCTGTGAGAGTGTGGCAAGTGAGCTTGCGGCACGCCGTACCGCAATGGAGGCGGCAACGGGAAATGCAGAGGAGATGATTGAACAGCTCAATCTGTATTACAACCGTGCCCGTCAGGCAAGCATTACGCAGGAGATCACGGAGATCGTCGGCGGTGCGGAAGGCGTGTAAGAGTGGAAACAAGAAAAGTGAGGAGAAGTCGTTAAATGAGTGAAAAACACATTGGCGAGGTTGTGCAGGTAACGGGTCCTGTTCTGGACATCCGTTTTCCGGAAGGAGAGCTGCCGGCACTTCTGAATGCCATCGAGATAGACAACCACGGCGAGAAGCTGGTTGTGGAAGTGGCGCAGCAGACGGGCGACAACATGGTCCGCTGCATTGCCATGAAGTCCACAGACGGACTTGTCCGCGGAACAAAAGCAGTTGACACGGGCGGCCCGATCGCCGTTCCGGTCGGAGAGGAGTGCTTAGGCCGCGTGTTCAACCTGCTCGGTGAGACCGTAGACAATAAGCCGGCACCGGAAACAGCAGAAAATGGCCGATCCACCGCGATCCGCCGTCCTATGAGGAACAGGTTCCGGCAACGGAGATCCTCGAAACCGGAATCAAGGTCGTTGACCTGATCTGCCCGTATGCCAAGGGCGGAAAAATCGGTCTGTTCGGTGGTGCCGGCGTTGGAAAAACAGTCCTTATCATGGAGCTGATCCACAACGTGGCAACGGCACACGGCGGACTTTCCGTTTTCACCGGTGTCGGAGAGCGTACCCGTGAAGGAAATGACCTTTACAACGAGATGAAAGAGAGCGGTGTTATCGACAAGACAGCACTGGTCTATGGACAGATGAACGAGCCGCCGGGAGCGCGTATGCGTGTCGGACTTTCCGGCCTTACCATGGCAGAATATTTCCGTGATGTGAAAAATCAGGATGTGCTGCTGTTCATCGATAATATTTTCCGATTTACGCAGGCAGGTTCCGAGGTTTCGGCTCTGCTTGGCCGTATGCCGTCCGCAGTAGGATACCAGCCGACGCTGGCAACCGAGATGGGCGCACTGCAGGAGCGTATTACTTCCACAAGAAAGGGATCCATCACATCGGTACAGGCTGTTTACGTGCCGGCCGATGACCTGACCGACCCGGCTCCGGCAACAACGTTTACCCATCTGGATGCCACGACGGTACTTTCCCGTGAAATCTCCAGCCAGGGTATTTACCCGGCTGTTGATCCGCTCGATTCTACCAGCCGTATCCTGACACCGGAAATCGTAGGCCATGAGCACTATGAGGTAGCACGTGCCGTACAACAGGTGCTGCAGAGATACAAAGAGCTGCAGGATATCATCGCCATCATGGGTATGGACGAGCTGTCCGAGGAGGATAAGCTGACGGTCAGCCGTGCCCGTAAGGTACAGCGTTTCCTGTCTCAGAGCTTCTCAGTAGCGGAACAGTTTACCGGTATGGAAGGAAAATACGTGCCGTTAAAAGAAACTCTGCGCGGATTCCGCATGATCCTTGACGGCGAGTGCGACGATCTTCCGGAGAGCTGTTTCCTGTTTGCAGGTACCATCGACGAGGTATTTGAAAAAGCAAAAGCACTGAATCAGTAAAGGAGGAATGACGTATGAGTACATTTCCTTTACGTGTCGGCACGCCGGACGGACTTCTCTATGAGGGTGACGTAGCGCGCGTTGTCTGCAGAACCATCAGCGGCGACCTGGCAATTCTGCCGGGGCACTGCAATTACTGCACTGCACTTGGTATGGGCGAGGCGCATATTGTGCTGGAGGACGGAACGAGAAGAAATGCCGCCTGCATCGGCGGAATGCTTTCCATGATGAATGGGGTCTGCCGTGTTCTGGCAACGACCTGGGAGTGGGAAGAGGATATTGATGCAGAGCGCGCCGAGGCTGCCAAACACAGGGCCGAGCAGGCGCTGGCAAACGGCGGTCTGACAGACAAAGAATACCGTATTGCCGAAGCCAAGCTGCAGCGTGCGCTGGTGCGGCTGAGTGTAAAAGAATAAAAAACAAAAAGCCTTCGACGAATTCAGAAAAATCCTATCGTCGGAGGCTTTTTTTATTTACAGGAAACTTCGTTGAAATTTCCTGTGTGTCTTTAAAGAGCAAAAATTCCGCAGATTAAGAATCCCGATACGGCGAGAGCAGCACTGATCAGGACGTAAGGAAACTGCGACACGGCATGTGACATATTGTCAATCTCGCAGGTCGCGGAGGAAAGAACCGTTGCGTCGGAATAGAAGCATGCATGGCTTCCGAAAACACCGCCGGATACGACAGCGCCAAGTGCCAGAAGTACATTAGCATCAAGGGCGATGGCAAGCGGAACAACGATGGAAACGGCTACGGCCTCAATTCCCCAGAAAGAGCTGGTGACAAAGGTCAGAACTGCAATGACAACAAAAATAATAGCTGCCAGTGTTTTGGCATTCATATACGGAACACACAGGTTGATGACGTATTCCGAGAGTCCCATTTCGCCGCAGGCAGTCTTGATCATAAAGGATGCAAGAAGAATGGCGAGAACCGGAAGAATATCTGCAAAGCCGGCAAAGAACAGTTCCACGTACCGCGTAAAGGTCATTTTTTTCCGCGGAAGATAAAGAATCATACAGGAAGCAAGAGCAAGAATAATCGCCTGCATCATATCCTGTGTGGCTACTGTCACACCGATCAGAATTCCGATGGGGATCAGAAAATCCAGTATATTTCCGGCATTGGTATTTTCGGGCGGGTAATCAACGCTCATTCCGGCCATGGCAATGTCAACGGAAGGGGCATTGTGCATTTTTGGATGCTCCGGTGTCTGCTCTTTCTTTTCCAGATCGGTATAGGCATCTTTCATTTTTCCGAGCTTTGGCATCAGTTTGCAGGCAAACAGAATGACAACCAGAAGTGCAGCCATGGGATAAAACATATAAGGAAGCACTTTTAAGTAAACACTCATACCGGTGGAAAAGCCCATATTGAGAATGCCCGGTTCCTGAATAAAAACACCGGAATAAAAAACTACCCAGGTGGAAAAGGGAATCAGTGCACAGACAGGTGCACCGGTTGAGTCAATGATATAGGCAAGGGCCTGGCGTGGGACTTTTCGTTTATCACAGACATCCTTCATACAGGTTCCAACGGTCATGATGTTGAGATAATCATCGACAAAAATAATGATTCCGAGAAATACCGACATCATCATGGTGATCCGTTCATTTTTACAGAAGCGGCTTAACAGGTTGGAAAAACCAAGTGTTCCTTTTGCCTCGCGGAGCAGGAAGATGAAGCCTCCGAACAGTCCGCAGAGAAGAAGAATATACTGGTTATCTGCGTTGCTGATCTCCGAAAGCAGCAGATCACACCAGGGTCCGATAAAAGCCGTTTTATACATGATGAGATAGGCAACCAGGGTTCCGAAAATCAGAGCTTCGAAAGATTTTTTCGTTTTTAATGCAAAAATCAGCATCGCCGCAGGCGGCAGCAGACATAAAATTCCATATTGCATAGCGGTTCTCCTTTGTAGTTAGAATATGTGATGCAGCGCACCGCTGTAGGAAGAGTTACAACAGGAAGAGACAGAGCTTTACTGTTTCGTCATGATACGATAAGTTTCCGGCCGCCGGTCACGGAAAAGCCCCCAGGAAAAACGTTCTTCGCGCAGGGCATCCAGATCGAAGGAGGCGTACAGGATTTCCTCGGTATCTCTTCCGGCAGATGCTACGAGTTCACCGGTTGCATCGGCAATAAAGGAAGAACCGTAGAAAGTAAGAGAAGAGGACTGGCCGCCATTTTCTTCACAGGGCGTTACGGTTTCGGTACCAATCCGGTTTGCAGCAGCAACCGGAACAAGATTTGCGGCAGCATGTCCCTGCATGACGCGCTGCCAGTGCCCGCTGCTGTCTACATTCAGGATCGGCTCACTTCCGATCGCGGTAGGATAGAGCAGGATTTCAGCCCCCTGCACAGCCATACATCGTGCTGTTTCCGGAAACCACTGATCCCAGCAGATGCCGACGCCGACGGTTCCAAAACGTGTTTCAAAGACTTTGAATCCTGTATCTCCCGGAGTGAAATAGAATTTTTCCTGATAAAAATGATCGTCCGGGATATGGGTCTTGCGGTAAACGCCAAGAATGGATCCGTCTGCATCAATCATGGCAATGGAATTAAACAGGCGCTGAACATCCCTTTCATAAAAGCTGACCGGAATCACGACCCCAAGTTCTCCGGCAACAGCCTGAAAACGCCGGACAGCGGGATTTTCTGTCAAAGGCAGGGCATAATCATAATAATCGTATCGCTTTTCCTGACAAAAATACGGTCTTTCAAATAATTCAGGAAGAAGGATGAGATTGGCGCCGTTGGAAGCGGCTTCACGGACCATGGTCTCTGCTTTGTCTATATTTTCCTGTACCTGGCTGCAGCATGAAAACTGCAGTGCGGCAATTTTTATATTTTTCATAATCTGTTTCCTCTTTTCTTTGCCGGAATCTGCTGGGTAATACAGTGAATGTTGCCTCCGCCGGTCAGAATGACGCGTGCATCGACAGGGAGGATCCGTCGATCCGGAAAGCATTTTCCGAGAATTTCTGCAGCCACGGTATCGTTTTCATCGCCGAAACGGGGAAGAAGGACACAGTGATTGGCAAGATAAAAATTGATATAGCTGGCGGCAAGGCGTTCCCCGGCTTCCCGCTGGTCTTCGCCAGCTTCAAAATCATAGCCGAGAAGATCTTCTTCTGTAATACAGATGGGATGCTTTGGAATGGGCAGCTTGTGAATTACAAAGCTTCGTCCCTTCGCGTCAACGGTATGGGAGAGAAGATCAAAAGCGGCTCTGCTTCTGGCATACTGAGGATCGTTTTCGTCATCTGTCCAGGCAAGAAGTACTTCTCCTGGCTTTACAAAGCAGCACATATTATCGATATGGCCGTTGGTTTCATCGTTGTAAATACCAAAAGGCAGCCAGATGATTTTCTCGACCGAAAGATACTGACGCAGCTTTTCTTCAATTTCCGCTTTTGTAAGAGAAGGATTGCGCCCAGGACTCAGCAGACATTCTTCGGTCGTAAGCAGGGTTCCTTCCCCGTCAACATGGATGGAGCCGCCTTCCAGAACAAAGGGGCGGGCATTATAGAAGGAATCTCCGAGAAAACTGCAGATTCGTTCCGGAACCTCACGGTCATGCTCAAAGTGGGAGTACAGACCGTCATACTGGCCGCCCCAGGCGTTGAATTCCCATTGAATGCCTCTTCGCCCGCCCTGATCGTTGACCACAAACGTAGCGCCGGTATCTCTCGCCCAGGCATCCTCCGTTTGGGCTTCGATCAGATGAATCCGGTCGGAGGAAAGCAGTTCCTGTGCCGATGCTTTATCCTGTGGCCGGACGAAAAGATAAACCTGCTCATAGGCGGCAATTGCTTCTGCAATTTCTGCAAATGCCGCTCTTGCCGCTTTTGCTCCGTAATTCCAGGAGCCGGGGCGCCACGGCCAGATCATCAGCGTGCCTTCGTGGGGCTCAAATTCGCCCGGCATGTAAAAGCCATCGGCTTTTGGGGTTCTAAGACAATCGGTTTTTGAAATCTTCATATCCAAACTCCTTTATCATTCGGCAGTTTCCAGCTTTGTCCATCACCGCGATGGAAGGGAGTGGGATTCCGTTAAAGGTATTGGTTTTTACCATTGAATAAATCGCCATATCTTCAAAATACAGTCTGTCACCGATCCGGATTTGGGAATCGAAGGAATATTCGCCGATTACGTCGCCCGCCAGGCAGGTATTGCAGGAAAGGCGGTAGGTATAAGGCTTTTCCCCGGGCAGTCCGCTGTCTTTGAGCGGAGGGCGGTACGGCATCTCAAGCACATCCGGCATATGGCAGGCGGCGGAAGTGTCAAGAATTAAAATTTTTCCGTTATTTTCAACAATATCGAGAACTTCCGTGACATTGTAGCCTGCGTTTAAGGCAACTGCTTCCCCGGGCTCCAGGTAAATCTGAAGACCATACGTTTCTTTCATATGGTTGATACAGGAAATCAGGCGTTCGATATCGTAATCCTCACGGGTGATATGATGTCCGCCTCCCATGTTAAGCCAGTTCATTTTAAAAAGCCACTTGCCGAATTTTTCTTCTACGGCGCGCAGCGTGGTTTCCAGATCATCCGAATTCTGTTCACAGAGGGTATGAAAATGAAGACCGTCCACAAGATCGGCCAGTTCATCTGTAAAATCGCAGGCGCGGATGCCCATGCGGGAGCCGGGCGCACAGGGATCATAAATCGCATGGCCTTCCTGCGTGGAGCATTCCGGGTTGATGCGAAGTCCGGCTTTTGCGGTTCCGGAAGCCTTAAGTACAGGGAGGTACGTTCGGAGCTGCTTTTCTGAATTGAAAATAATGTGATCGCAGATCTGTGCGAGCTCTTCCATATCCTGCGGGCGGTAGGCCGGAGAATACACATGATTCTCCAGCCCCATTTCTTCCTTGCCAAGCCGCGCCTCATAGAGTCCGCTGGCAGTCGTTCCGCTGATATATTTTCCAATCAGCGGATATTCCGAAAAACAGGAAAAGCATTTCTGAGCCAGCAGAATTTTTGCACCGGTGCGTTCTTCTACCTGGTGCAGGAGCTTTAAGTTTTCTTCCAGTTTGCCTTCATCAATGACAAAACAGGGAGTTGGCAGTTCGTTTATCTTATACATAGGCTTAATCTACTAAAACAGGATTTTCTACGACCTTCCACGGAAGACCCCACTTGTTGAGTGCTTCCATGTACGGATCCGGATCGAATTCATCTGTGGTGTAGACACCCGGCTTATTCCAGAGGCCGTTCACGACCATCATGGTTCCGATCATGGCCGGAACGCCGGTGGTGTAGGAGATCGCCTGAGACTCTACTTCCCGGTAGCATTCCTGGTGGTCACAGACATTGTAAATGTAAATGCTTCTTTCTTTTCCGTCCTTGATACCGGTAAAAATACAGCCGATGTTGGTTTTACCCACGGTGCGCGGACCAAGAGTGGAAGGATCCGGGAGAAGCTCTTTTAAAAACTGGATCGGTACGATCTGCTGTCCATTGAAGGTAATCGGAGTGGTCGAGAGAAGTCCTACATTTTCCAGACATTTCATATGGGTCAGATAGCTCTGGCCGAAGGTCATGAAAAAGCGGATTCTTTTTACGCCCGGGATGTTTTTGGCAAGAGCCTCAATTTCTTCATGGTGAAGAAGGTACATATCCTTCTCGCCTACCTCATCGAAGTTATATTCCCGTTTGATCGACATTGGCGGAATTTCTACCCAGTGGCCGTTTTCCCAGTAAGAGCCGGGAGCGGATACCTCGCGGAGGTTGATTTCCGGATTGAAGTTGGTTGCAAACGGATATCCGTGGTCGCCGCCGTTGCAGTCCAGAATATCAATGGTATGGATTTCGTCGAAGTAGTGTTTCTGCGCATAGGCTGCAAAAACGCTGGTGACACCCGGGTCAAAGCCGGTTCCGAGAAGACCGGTGATGCCGGCTTCTTTGAAACGGTCCATATAGGCCCACTGCCAGGAGTAATCAAAGTAAGCAGAAAAGCCAAGCTCTTCGCATCTCTTTTCGTAGATTGCACGCCATGCCGGATCATCCGTGTTTTCTGCTTCGTAGTTTGCAGTATCAATGTAAGGAACCTTACATGCAAGGCAGGCATCCATAATGGTAAGATCCTGATAAGGAAGTGCCAGGTTTAAGACGGCATCCGGCTGATACTGTTTGATTAAGGCGATTAATTCTTCTGTGCAGTCGGCATCCACCTTTGCTGTTGTGATAATGGTTTTTGTGGTCGGAGCCAGCTTTTCTTTTAAAGCATCGCACTTGGAAAGTGTGCGGCTTGCAATCATAATTTCAGAAAATACTTCACTGTTCTGGCAGCATTTGTGAATGGCTACGGATGCAACACCGCCGCATCCGATGATCATAACTTTTGACATTGTTTGGTTCTCCTTTTTCAGAAAATGGTGTTGGGTTCATCTTTGGCTATAAGCACGAAAAAAAGACAGATGACGTGCATCATCTGTCTAAAAATCGAAATTTATACATGATCGTATTGTGCAAACTTCAGGGGATATGTAAAAATCCAGGCTTCCCCCTGTTTTCCTATGCAGAAATATATAGTCACGTACTCTTATTGACCGTTTCATAAGATGATGTGCTCGTCGTAGAGCATCGATTGTAAAGTAATCAACTCATAAAATTTGCGCTTTTAACGCAATCAATAATGTGGCTCTTAACCACGCTCGGCAACTACCCCTGCCTGTCCGTCGGTTTTTTACCAGGGGCATATATTTTGCATAAGAACAGACTTGTTCGCTTGCAGTTCCAAATTATAAAGTGAAATGACATGGATGTCAAGAAAAATTTGTGAAACTATTCAGAGCCATGCGAAATGGAAGATTAAAAATTACAGGGTGATCCAGTAACGCTCCAGTGTTTTGTTTTCATCGGCACGATAAGCGGTGCCGTCGAACCGGCCGCCATTTTTCAGGATCGTTCTGCGGCTTCCCTCGTTGGTATCCAGGCAGCAGACCAGAATTTCGGAAAGGCCGAAGCTTTTGCAGTACGGCTGCACATTTTTCAGCATCCAGGAGGCATAGCCTTTTCTGCGTTCCGACGGGCGGACGGAGTAGCCGATATGGCCGCCAAAGGTGCGCAGAAAATCGTTCAGGTAGTGGCGCACCTGAATCATGCCGACAAGGCGGTTGTCTGATTTGCGGATGCACAGAAACTGTGTTGCGAGAACCATGCCCTCCGGCAGAGTCTCCTCTCTGGTATACCGCATGGTATCTTCAAGATACGCCTTCATATCATCAAACCGGCGAAGCGGTCCGCAGCCGTCCATGGAATCGCTGTTTTCCAGAAAATCGTTCCGGTAGGCGGCGAGCTCGGCGAAGTATTCCTCCGACGGTTCAACTAACATCAGTTCATCGTTCATCCTTAGCATTTCTCCGGTTCCGGATACTCGACGCCGAAGGTCTCAACGGTAACGGTAGCCATTCTCTGCGGCTGCAGCGGTTTGTCGCTGTAGTCGGTGTTGACAGATGCGATTTTATCTACGACTTCCAGGCCTTCTGTTACTTTTCCGAAAGCAGCGTATGCGCCGTCCAGATGCGGAGCAGCTTTGTGCATGATGAAGAACTGGCTTCCTGCGCTGTCCGGGAACATGGTACGTGCCATGGAGAGAACGCCTGGGGTGTGTGCGAGGTTGTTCTCAAATCCGTTCTGGGAGAACTCACCCTTGATGCAGTAATCCGGGCCGCCGGCGCCTGTGCCTGCAGGATCTCCGCCCTGGATCATGAATCCCGGGATGACACGGTGGAAGATCAGGCCGTCATAGAAGCCTTTTTTTACCAGACTGATGAAGTTGTTTACGGTGTTCGGGGCGATTTCCGGGTAAAGCTCTGCTTTCATCACATCGCCGTTTTCCATAGTAATTGTAACGATTGGGTTAGACATCATTGTTTTCCTCCTGATTTTTAAACGATTTTTTGATAAGACGTAAGCAGCCATTTTTCGAAGAAAAATGAGCGGATTACGAATGTTTTTGATGATTGCCGGAGTGCAAAGCACGCAGCAATCTGGTATCAAAGGGGTCCCCCCTTTTTTTCAGACACGCTCCAGGAATGTCTCATGGATCGCACGCATTGCCTGATCTGCGTATGCTTCGTCGATCAGGGCAGTGATGCGGATTTCTGAGGTGGTAATCATCTCGGTATTGATTCCTGCATTGGCGAGCGCGCCGAACATTTTGGCAGCCACGCCCGAATGGGAGCGGACACCGGCTCCGATGACGGAAATCTTTGCCACGTTCTCATCATAATCCAGCTTTTTGATGCCGAGCGAATCCTTATTGTCGTTCAGCACATCGATCGTGCGCAGCATATCCGGCTTTGCAACGGTAAAGGAAACGGACTTTGTGCCGTCCTTTCCGAGTGACTGGATCATGACATCGATGTTCAGATTGTTCCGATCCAGTAAATTTAAGAGGCGGAACGTGCTCTCCGGATCGTTGCCAAGGCCTGCAACACGGATTTTTGCCACATTTTTGTCGGCAGCCACGCCGCTGATTAACATTTTTCCATTTTGGTTTTCTCCCTTACCATCGTTCCGGAATTCCGGTTCAGACTGGAGCAGACCAGAAGTTCCACACCGTATTTTTTTGCGATTTCCACGCATCTGCTGTGAAGGACTTTTGCGCCGAGCGAAGCCATCTCCAGCATTTCATCGTAAGTTACCTCTTCCATTTTGTGCGCATTCGGTACAATCCGCGGATCTGCGGTGTAGACGCCGTCTACATCCGTGTAGATTTCACAGACATCCGCGTGCAGCTCTGCCGCAAGGGCAACCGCAGTCGTATCGGAGCCGCCGCGTCCGAGCGTTGTGATATCATCGTATTTGTTGATCCCCTGGAAGCCGGTGACAATGACAATTTTGTTGTCATCCAGCTCTTTACGGATGCGCTCGGTGTCGATCCGTTTGAAGCGCGCGTTCTGATAATCGGAGGTCGTGTGCATCGGTACCTGCCAGGCATTTAAAGAAACAGCACTGACGCCCATCTGAATCATGGTTATGGCCATCAGGGAAACGGAAACCTGTTCACCGGTGGCAAGAAGCATATCCATCTCGCGGCGGGACGGTTTTTCCGTAATCTGTTTTGCGGTTGCAATCAGTCCGTCCGTCGTTTTTCCCATCGCGGAGAGAACGACAACGACCTGGCTTCCGGCCTGCTGTTTTTCGATGCAGCGCTGTGCTACATTGCGGATGTGCGCAAGATCTGCGACGGAGCTTCCGCCAAATTTCATTACAGTCAGCATAACAGTTTTGATCTCTTTCCTTTTTGATTTACGCGGACAAAAGCGCAGAGCGTGTTTTACCGCGTTTTCCGGGCCGAAAAAACAGGAGTGGGACGTTTTTGGGCCGCGAAACTCTGATACATAGTATAGCGAAAACAGATAGAAAAAGCAAGGAAAAGCACAAGGAAAAGCGGTTTCGTTCTGCGGTTGTATTACCTTTTTGTTTGTGTTAAAATGATAGGCAGAAAAAGAGGAGAAGAAAGCATATGATCATAGAAACAAATTCTGCGTCGGAGACGCTTGCCCTTGGCGAAAAGCTGGGAAAAGCGGCGAAGCCTGGCCAGATTTATACATTAAACGGAGACCTTGGTGTTGGAAAAACCGTTCTGACGCAGGGCTTTGCAAAAGGACTTGGCATCACAGAGGCAGTCAACAGTCCCACATTTACCATTATTCAGGAATATACCGAGGACGTCTGCCATTTTATCATTTCGATGTTTACCGGATCGGTGATATAGAAGAAATGGAAGAAATCGGATATGATGATTATTTTTTCGGTGAGGGTGTCTGCCTGATCGAATGGGCAGAACTGATTGAAGAGCTGATCCCGGAGGGTGCGATTTCGATTACGATAGAAAAAGACCTCGAAAAAGGGTTTGATTACCGGAAAATTACGGTGGAATAAAAGAAAAAAATCCTGAATGTGGTGGAAAAACAAAAGGAAATCGTAAAGATTCCTGTTTCCGGCAGACTGCCAAAATGAGTTGCACAGGAAGGAAATATCGGAAAGGAAACAAAAAATTATGAAAATACTTGCACTGGACAGCTCCGGCCTGGTGGCTTCGGTGGCTGTTGTTGAAAATGACACACTGCTTGCGGAATACACCGTAAATTATAAAAAAACACATTCCCAGACTCTGCTTCCGATGCTGGATGAAATCTCGAACATGACAGAGCTGGATCTTTCGACGATCGATGCGATTGCAGTTGCCGGAGGTCCGGGCTCGTTTACCGGTCTTCGCATCGGTTCTGCAACAGCCAAGGGACTTGGTCTGGCACTTGAAAAACCACTGATTTCCATTCCAACGACGGCGGCAATCGCGTACAATATCTGGGATACTGACAAATTTGTCTGCCCGATCATGGATGCGAGAAGAAACCAGGTCTATACCGGAGTTTACTGCTACACGGATCATCGTCTCGATACGGTCTGGGAACAGGATACGATGAGCATTGAGGCACTGGCGGAGGGCCTGAACTGCCTCGACCACGAAGTGATTTTCCTCGGGGACGGCGTTGCGGTTTACCGGGAAAAATTAGAGGCACTGCTGACGATTCCGTTTTCCTTTGCACCGGCACACGTCAACCGCCAGAGAGCGGCAGCCGTCGGAGCACTGGCTGAGGTTTATTACAAAGAAGGTAAGATTCAGACGGCAGAAGAGCACGAGCCGGAATACCTGAGAAAATCGCAGGCGGAGCGTGAAAGAGCGGAGCGGGAATCTGTGAAGCATGCCGATGTGGTGAAAAAACAGGAGAACGGAGAAAAAAGCGAATGATCACAATCCGTGAAATGCAGATCGATGATCTGGAGCAGGTGATGCCGATTGAGGAGGCCAACTTTTCGATTCCGTGGACAGAAACCGGATTTTTTACATTTCTGATCCGTGACGACGCACTGTTTCTTGTAGCAGAGGAGGACGGTGAAATTTTAGGATATCTCGGAATCCTGATTTCCTTTGATGAAAGTGAGATCACAAATGTCTGCGTGGCAGAAAAAGCGAGAAGACGCGGCATCGGCCGTGCACTGATGGAAGAGCTGTTCCGTCGGATGCAGGAGAGAAAGGTGCGCGTCATTCATCTGGATGTGCGCATCGGCAATACGCCGGCACGGAATCTGTACGAGAGCCTCGGCTTTGTACAGGACGGCATGCGAAAGGGGTACTACGATCTCCCGAAGGAGGACGCAGTGCTGATGAGCCGGACGGATGAATCGGTTCCGAAGCGGTAGAGAGAAATTGTTATCGTATACGCATTTGGCGCACGGGACTTTCCTTTCATTCCCAGTAGGAATGGCGGGAAAGGTGTGTTACAATCGACAGGACACAGGAGAATCTGATTTCTGTTTTGTGTCAGGAACGAAGAAAAGAAACGTTTTTGATACACGGGAGGAAGAAAAATGCGGAAATACAACAAAAATACAAATGAGCTGGAAGCGGCAGTGTGCAACTGCTGCGGGAAAAGCATGAAAATACAGAATGGAATGCTGCTGGAGGGGATCTGCTCGGTCGATACAATATGGGGGTACTTTTCCGGAAAAGATCTGGAAAAGCATGAGTTTGATCTGTGCGAGGAGTGTTACGATCGGATTACGGCATCGTTTGCGGTTCCGCCGAAGGTTTCGGAGGATATGGAAGGTTAGAACGTGCCTGAAAAGGCTTAGTCGTTTCGACTCGTTTTCGGCAGAAAGGGGAAATAGCTAATGAGGAGAGAATTTACGATTCAGTCGAAGGTGGATGGGCTGGTTCTTGACGGACTTGTAGTGGAGCCGGAGGAGGGCGTACAGCGGACGGCACTTCTGCAGCTCAGCCATGGAATGAGTGAGTATAAGGAGCGGTATCTGCCGTTTATGGAATATATGGCGGAACACGGTGTGGTGTGTGTGATTCATGATCACCGCGGGCACGGAAAGAGTGTGAAGTCGGAGCAGGATCTCGGATTTATGTACGGCGCAGGCGGCGCAGGACTTGTGGAGGATCTGTTTCAGGTTACGGTATGGGCAAAAAAAGAGTACCCGGATCTGCCGTTTATTCTGATGGGACACAGTATGGGATCCCTGGTTGTGCGCACGTATGCGAAGGAACATGATAGGGAGCTGGATGCGCTGATTGTGTGCGGTTCACCGAGCAAGAATTATCTGCGGCCGCTGGGTGCGGCTGTGGGACACGCGGAAGCAGCGGTGCTCGGGGACGAGCATCGGAGCAATCTTCTGGAGGCAATGTCGTTTGGTTCGTTTGCATCGCGCTTTGCAGACGAGAAGAGCCGATTTGCCTGGTGCTGTTCGGACCCGGAGGTGGTGCGGGAGTATGAAGAAAATCCGCTCTGTGGCTTTACGTTTTCGGATGATGCTTTTTTTGGCGCTGAATGATCTGCTGAAGGAGACGTATGGATTCCATGGATGGCATTGCACAAACCGGAAGCTGCCGGTGCTGTTTTTGTCCGGCGGGGATGATCCGTGTTATGTGAATGTGCGGCGCTTTAAAAAATCCATTGACCATATGCGGCTGATCGGGTACCGCAATGTCAGAGGAAAGCTGTATCCGGGAATGCGGCATGAAATACTGAATGAGAAAGAGAAGTACCGCGTGTATGGCGATGTCTGGAAGTGGTTGAAGAGAGAAAAAGTGGTGGAGAATGTGGAGGGGGGAAGCACACCCCCGCAGACCTCAGACGGCGTTCCGGCAGGAAGCAGCGGTGTTTGATCATTTTTTGAAAAAAACGCTCATCAGCAAAAACTGATGAGCGTTTTTCAATGAAAGTAAATTTTTGACGATCACATGATCCATCCAAACACGGTGGAAAGGACGATCATAATCATAGAAAAGACAAACGAGTTCACCGACATCAGCGTTGCCCGCTGCTTGGACGGGATCATGTCATTGAGCAGAATATCGGTCCGGACTTCAAGAAAATCATCGGAAAAGGATCCGACAAATCCGCCGAAGACCATAAGGACCGGCAGTCCGGTAAAGCTCATAAGAAAGGCGAAAAGTACACCAATGGAACTAAATAGCAGAATCGCGCGGTAGCGGTATTTGTGAAAGTATGCCGTCATCCGCGATCCCAGTGCCGCGCCGAGTCCCATCACGAAGAGGGCAGGGCCAAGCAGCGCCTTGCCCATGCAGGCGAGAGGCAGCTTCGCCTGCAAAAAGAAGAGCACCAGAGTGGAAACAGCACCGATGAGTGCATTCACCAGCATAATATTTCTTGCTTTTTTCTCACAGACAAGAAACTGCCAGCTTTCCTGTACAACCGAAACGATTTCCTGTCCAACAGGATAATGGACTGGTGTTTCGTCCGTTTTTATTTCCACAAGGTGGAATGAAACGCCAAGCGCAATCAGCCCGAAGAAGAGATCAATCGCATATGCGCGTCGGTATCCCAGCCACAGGGCAAGACCTGCGCAGAGCGTTGCGGTGGAATTGGTGATACGGTACAGCATCATTTCAGTAGAAGAAAAACGGGCATAAAATCCTTCGTTCCCGTTCTGCTTCAGACTGTCATACGCAAGTGCCTCCCGTGTGCCGGATGCAAGGTTATAGCTGAGCGCACTGCATCCGAGAGCAAGCGCCGTTGTGGCAAAGCCGGTGGAAAAAATCATCAGCGTACCGGAAATCAGGGAGGCTATCTGACTTGCAATCAGCGTTTTCCGCCGCCCGAAGACATCGGCGACAATACCGGAGGGGAGTTCAAAGCAGAGGCTCACGATATGGAAAATACTTTCGAGCATCCCGATCTGCAACAGCGAAAATCCGCGGAGTGCGAGCAGTGCAATCCACGAAGCCGCCGCAATCTGAAAATAGCCGACCGTGGTCATAAGATATAAAGTTCGTATTTGTTTTCTGATAGTTTTCTCAGACATAAAAAAATCTCCTTGTCAAAATATAGTAAAATTTTGATTGGGAGATATGTGCGTTTTCTATAGAATTTTAAGAACTCAAAAAGTGAAGTTTACTTAAAAAAGAGCGCACTATCCCCATAAACAGCTGAAACATCGCCATTTGTGAGGTGAAGAAACTGGTTTTTCCAGATCATAGTGCTACTCCTTTTGTAATCATAATTTTTTATCAGAATACCACCGGAAACGGAAAAAGTCAAAGAAAAATTTTGACGAAAATAAAAAAACTATTGACTTTCAAGTATACTTTAATGCTACAATTTTCTCAACAATACTGAGGAAACGAAGGTTTTCCGCGGAAAAGAAAGGGGATTTTATCATGAGTGTAGATGTAACAAAAATGCCGAAATTAGGATTTGGCATGATGCGCCTTCCGGAGAAGGACGGAAAACTGGATCTGGAGCAGATCTGTAAAATGGTCGATGCGTACCTTGCCTCCGGAATGAACTATTTTGACACCGCCTATATGTACTGCGGCGGAAAATCGGAGAGTATCGTGAAAAAAGCGCTGGTAGAGCGTCATCCGAGAGAAAGTTTTACTCTGACGACAAAACTCCCGCAGTGGATGATGGACGAGGGCATCGAAGGTCGTGACCGCATTTTCAACGATCAGCTCGCGCGCACCGGAGCAGGCTACTTTGATTATTACCTGCTGCATAGCGTAGAAGACGGCGCAAACTATGAAGGCTATGTGAAATACGACTGTTTCAACTGGGCCAAGAAGAAAAAAGAAGAGGGATTGATCAAACACTTTGGTTTCTCCTTCCACGGAACGCCGGAGCTGCTTGACAAGATTCTCTCCGAGCATCCGGAGGTCGAAATTGTCCAGATCCAGATGAACTATGCTGACTGGGACAATCCGCTGATCCAGTCCGGACGTCTGTATGAGGTGCTTCGGAAATACGATATGCCGTTCCTTGTTATGGAGCCGGTAAAGGGCGGTTCCCTTGCATCAGCAGGCAAAGAGATTGAAGCAGAGATGAAACGCGTTCATCCGGATGCATCGATTGCGTCCTGGGCACTCCGCTTTGCGGCTTCTCTCCCGGGTGTTGCAACCGTGCTCTCCGGTATGTCAAACGAGGAACAGATGGAGGATAATATCAAAACCTTCCGAAATTTTGTACCGTTAAATGAGGAAGAAAAAGCAGTGATCGCCAAAGCACAGGAAGCGCTGAAAAAGAGTCCGGCAGTTCCATGTACCGCCTGTCGTTACTGCTGCGACGGATGTCCGATGGGAATCGCGATTCCAGATGTATTCAAGGCATTGAATACCATCCGCCTGTATGGAGAAGAAGACCGCGCGAAAAATTATTATAAAAAGCTGCTGGAAACATCGGGAAAAGCAGAAGACTGCGTGCAGTGCGGTCAGTGTGAGAGTGTATGCCCGCAGCATCTGCCGATCATTGACCTGTTAAAAGAAGCGTCCGAAAAGCTTGACGTGCCGGTGACGGAATAAGAGGATTGCGAATATCCGCTTTTGCATATGCTTTAGAAAAAGGCTCCCCGGAATACTCTGAAAAAAGAGTATTCCGGGGAGCCTTTTTTTCTATGGGAAATCTTGTTGGAATTTCCTGCGGAGAAAAAGATCCTTTGGGCAGGATCGCACTGCGCGGAAAAAATGTGCCACTTGCGAGAGATGTGACGGAGCGGTTTACGACCGGAAAAATGGAATGTAAAAAAGAAAAAACTCATGTTTTACATAAACTTAACATCTCTGAGATTTTGCATTTTACACGCCGTTGTTATGATGAAACCTGTAAAAACGAAATGTAAAAAACGTCGGGATTGCGATTTTACAAAATAGAAATCACAAAAATCCCGTGTGAAAAGAGGAGAAAAGAATATTATGAAGAGAAAAGTAATTGCAATCACCTTAACCGCAATGATGGCCGCAGGAATGCTTGCAGGATGTGGAAGCAGCGATAGCAGCAGTTCTTCCACAGCAGACACTACAAAAGAGGCTTCTGCAACAGAGGCAGATGGCAGCACAGACGGTGACAGCAACGCAGCAGGCGGAGATTTCTCCGGACAGATCAGCGTGATCTCCCGTGAGGATGGTTCCGGTACCAGAGGTGCATTCATCGAGCTGTTCGGTGTAGAAGAGAAAAACGATGCAGGTGAGAAAGTAGACAACACCACCGTTGATGCACAGATCACCAACAATACTTCCGTTATGATGAGCACAGTGGCAGGTAACCAGTACGCAATCGGTTATATCTCCCTTGGATCCTTAAATGATGAAGTCAAAGCACTGAAAATCGACGGAGCAGAGGCAAGCGCAGAGAACGTAGAAAACGGTTCCTATAAAGTAAGCCGTCCGTTCAACATTGTAACAAAAGACGGTCTTTCCGCAGATGCACAGGATTTCATGGACTACATCTTAAGCACCGACGGACAGCAGGTTGTTTCAGATGACGGATATATTGCAATCAAAGATACCAAAGCCTACGAAGGAAACTGCAGCGGTGAAAAGGTTGTGGTAGCAGGATCTTCCTCTGTAACACCACTGATGGAAAAATTAAAAGAGGCTTATACAAAAGTAAATTCAAACGCTAACATCGAAGTACAGCAGAGCGATTCCACAACAGGTATCACTTCCGCAAGCGACGGTCTCTGCGACATCGGTATGGCATCCCGTGACTTAAAGGATGAGGAGAAATCCTCAGGGCTTACCGCAACCGTAATCGCAACCGACGGTATTGCTGTCATCGTAAACAAAGAGAACCCGACCGACGGGCTGACCAGCGATCAGGTAAAGAGCATCTATGTTGGCGACACAACCGACTGGGCAGATGTAAAATAAAGAATGTATAAAGCAATGGAAAAAGAAGTAAGGGCGAACAATGGAAAATCGCTCTTACTTCCGTATCCGAAAATGTTCAGAAAAAGAAGCTGTCTTTCGGAACGTGCTTGAAAAAGCAGTTCGTAAGGAAAAAAACGAAAGTCTTTTTCAAACACGCTCCGCGAAACAATGAAATGAAAGGATTTATCTTATGAAACTAAGAGAAACGATCATGAAACTTGTATTCCTGATTGCGGCGTGCTGCTCCGTACTGGCTGTTGCACTGATCTGCATTTTCCTGTTCATGAATGGCGTTCCTGCTATTTTTAAAATCGGACCGCTGAAATTTTTGACCGGTACCGTGTGGAAACCGGGAAACAACATTTTCGGCATCCTGCCGATGATTGTCGGCAGTATCTGCGTGACCGGTCTTGCAATCCTGATGGGTGTGCCGGTTGCCATTCTTACTTCGGTGTTTCTTTCCCGTTACTGTCCGAAAAAGTTTTACGGCATCTGCAAATCAGGCATTAACCTGATGGCCGGTATTCCGTCTATCGTATATGGATTTTTCGGACTGGTTGTGATCGTCCCGTTAATGGCACAGCTGACCGGCAAAAACGGAAACACAATGCTGACGGCATCCATTCTTTTGGCCGTTATGATTCTTCCGACCGTGGTCGGTGTAACAGAATCCGCCATTACAAGTGTTCCGGAATCTTACTATGAAGCAAGCCTTGGCCTTGGTGCCACGCATTCCCAGAGCGTTTTCTTTGCAGTTGTCCCGGCGGCAAAATCCGGAATCCTGGCCGGCATCGTTCTTGGCATCGGACGCGCCATCGGAGAGACGATGGCAGTGATTATGATTGCCGGAAACCAGCCTCGTATGCCAAAAGGAATCACAGAAGGCCTTCGTACCATGACAGCCAATATTGTACTGGAGATGGGATATGCATCCGGACTTCACCGGGAGGCGCTGATTGCAACGGGTGTTGTGCTGTTTGTCTTTATCCTGCTGATCAATTTATCGGTGTCTATGCTGAACCGGAGGGTTACCTTATGGTGATTAAAGGAAATGGAGCTGTAAATACAATGGAAGCTGTAAAAATAAATACAAAGAAAAGAAAGAACAAAGGTTACGTATCACAAAAGTGTTTTTCCTCGGTACTAACCGGAATTACCTGGGGCGCAGCCTATTCTTGCACTTGCTATTCTGGTTTTCCTGGTTGGATTCATTCTGATCCGCGGTGTGAAAAACCTGACACTGGAGCAGTTTGCATGGACCTATAATACAGAGAATGTTACGATGCTTCCGGCAATCATCAACACCGTTACGATGACGGTATTTTCCCTTCTGCTTGCGGCGCCGCTTGGTATTTTCTCAGCAATTTATCTGGTTGAATATGCCAACAAGCGCGGAACGCTGGTTGGCCTGATCCGGATTACTGCAGAGACCCTTTCCGGTATTCCGTCGATCGTTTACGGTTTGTTCGGTATGCTGTTTTTTACGAAAACCCTGAAAATGGGATACTCGATGATGTCCGGTGCCTGTACACTTGCCATCATGATTCTTCCGCTGATTATGCGAACAGCAGAAGAAGCCTTAAAATCGGTTCCGGATTCCTATCGGGAAGCAAGCTTTGGACTGGGAGCCGGAAAGCTTCGTACGATTTTTAAAATTGTTCTTCCATCTGCCGTACCCGGCATTCTTTCCGGTGTCATTCTTGCGACAGGCCGTGTCGTAGGAGAGACGGCAGCACTTCTTTTCACAGCAGGAACGATTGCAAAGGTGGCAGGCCTTATGGATTCCGGCCGTACCCTTGCCGTTCATATGTATGCACTTTCCAGTGAAGGCCTCTATATGAATCAGATGTATGCAACCGGTGTCATCCTGATGCTGATCGTCCTTCTGATCAATGGCTGTTCCGGAATGATTGCGAAGAAAATTGCAAAGAAATAAAAGAGAGACGAGGAAAAACATGAGCAAAATAGATGTATCCAATATGGATCTTTATTACGGAGACTTTCATGCATTGAAAAATATCAACCTGAGCATTGAGGACAATGAAGTGACGGCTTTTATCGGACCTTCCGGCTGTGGTAAATCGACCCTGTTAAAATCCATCAACAGAATGAACGATCTCGTTCCGGGCTGCCGGATCACCGGTGAAATGCTGCTGGACGGAGAAAACATCTACAGCGGAAAAATGGATGTCAACGGACTCCGCAAACGGGTCGGCATGGTATTTCAGAAACCAAATCCGTTTCCGATGAGCATTTACGACAACATTGCCTATGGACCGAGAACCCATGGTGTCCGTTCCAAAGCAAAGCTGGATGATATTGTGGAGCAGTCTCTTCGACAGGCAGCAATCTGGGATGAGGTGAAGGACCGTTTGAAGAAAAGCGCACTTGGCATGTCCGGCGGACAGCAGCAGCGTCTCTGCATTGCGCGTGCCCTTGCCGTACAGCCGGAGGTTCTTCTGATGGATGAACCAACCTCGGCACTGGATCCGATTTCTACTTCCAAAATCGAAGATCTTGCGGTAGAACTGAAAAAAGATTATACTATTGTCATGGTAACCCACAATATGCAGCAGGCGGCCAGAATTTCCGACAAAACCGCATTTTTCCTGTTAGGAGAGGTAGTAGAATACGGAGAGACCGAACAGATCTTCTCCATGCCGAAGGATAAACGGACAGAGGATTACATTACAGGGAGGTTTGGCTGATATGAGGGAAAGATTTGAGCAGCAGATGGAAATTCTGCACACGGAGCTGATTGAGCTTGGCGCACTCTGCGAGCAGGCAATCGGACGGACATATGAGGTTCTGCTGGAGGGAAACCAGAGAGCGGCAGAAGAGATTATCAAAAAAGACCAGGTTGTCGATGCGAAAGAACGGGAGATCGAGGATCTCTGCTTCCGCATCATTTTACAGCAGCAGCCGGTAGCACGTGATCTGCGTCAGGTATCTGCGGCATTAAAAATGATTACCGATATGGAGCGGATCGGAGACCAGGCAGCAGATATTGCGGATATCGTAAAAGTAACGAGTCTTGATGTGCCGGATGCAAGCATCCGTCTGAAGGATATGGCGAAAGCAACAGCTTCTATGGTAACAAAATGCATCGATGCATACGTTAAACAGGATCTGAAGCTTGCACGGGAGGTTATCGATTCCGATGATATCGTGGATGATCTTTTTGATGAGGTCAAGGATGAAATTCTGCAGGGTATGCGAAAGGGAATTACCACAGATGTCCAGTCTCTGGACTATCTGATGATTGCAAAATATTATGAAAGAATCGGTGACCATGCAACAAACATTGCGGAATGGGTTGTGTATTCCATTAACGGTCACCATAAAGGGGAATAACAGATGATTTACTGCGTGGAAGATGAAAGAAATATACGGGAACTGATCGTATACACACTGGAATCGAGCGGTTTTACCGCAAGAGGCCTGGAAAGCGGAAAAGAGCTGAATGCAGCTATTGCAGAACAGCTTCCGGATCTGATTCTCCTGGATATCATGCTTCCGGGAGAGGATGGTCTTGAAATTCTTTCACGCCTCAAGGCATCGGAAGTAACAAAAGAAATTCCGGTCATTATGGTAACGGCAAAGGGCGCTGAGTATGATAAGGTCATGGGCCTGGACTGCGGAGCCGATGACTATATTACCAAGCCGTTCGGCATGATGGAATTTATCGCAAGGGTACGTGCCGTGCTGCGCCGTGCCGGAAAAGAAGAGAAGGAAAACGATGTGCTGGAGACCGGGGATCTGCAGATCCAGGTAAAGCAGCATCAGGTTCTGGCCAAAGGGGAGAAGGTTACTCTGACCTTAAAAGAGTTTGAACTGCTGAAATTTTTAATGGAAAATAAAGGAATTGTCCTTACGAGAGACCGTCTGCTCGGCCATGTCTGGGGCTATGATTTTGACGGAGAAACCCGTACGGTAGACGTTCATGTGCGTACACTCCGCCAGAAGCTGGGCGAATGCGGCGAGCTGATCGAGACGGTCCGCGGCGTGGGATACCGGATAGGAGGCTGAGAAAGTAAGATGCGTAAAAAAGTCTTTCAACATGCGGGAGCGTTGATTATCGCTGCGATTATCCTGACTTTTTTCACCATGAGCTGGGCAATGTACAACAATACGGCGGAGCAGCTTCGTGTTTCGGTGAGAAATGAATGTGAGTATTACAGGTATTTTCTGGACAAGATGGGTGATGACAGTCTGGATAAACCGGCCGGCAAGATTACGGCAAGCCGGGTTACCCTGATTGACACGGACGGAACCGTTCTGTTTGATTCGGTCGAGGATGCGAAGATGATGGGAAACCATTCTGGGCGGCCGGAGGTGATTGAGGCGGAAAAGACCGGGGAAAGCAATATTTCCCGTTATTCCGAGACCCTGCGGAGCAAAACATATTATACGGCATTGCGCCTGGACAATGGAAAAATCATCCGTGTTTCCCTGACAACAGACAGTGTGTTCGGTGTGATGCTGCGGAATATATGGCTTGTGGCTGTGCTGATTGCGGCAGTTCTTGTCGTAGAGCTGATGATGGTCAGTCATATGACAAAGGCGCTTGTAAAGCCGATCAATGAGATTGATCTGAATCATCCGCTGGACAACAAAGCGTATGAGGAATTGAGTCCGCTGCTTGGCAGAATTCATCAGCAGCAGAAGCAGATTCAGCAGCAGATGGAGGAGCTCCGCCATAATCAGGAGGAGTATCTTGCCATCACGGAATATATGAAGGATGGTCTGATCGTGACAAACCAGTCGGTTGTACTCTCCATCAACCGCTCGGCACAGAATTTGTTTGATGTGACGGCAGAGGAGTGCATCAATCACAATATTGTGACAGTCAGCCGCAATGAGCAGCTGAAGGAGGCGCTGGATCATGCTCTGGAGGGCAGTTCCGAGGAGCGGATGCTGGAATTAAACGGAAGAGTCTATCAGCTTCTTGCTAATCCGGTGCGTGTGGACAATGTTGTATCCGGTGCGGTCATCCTGGTGCTGGATGTGACAGAAAAACAGAAAGCGGAGGTGATGCGCCGTGAGTTTTCTGCCAATGTGTCACATGAGCTGAAAACACCACTGATGTCAATTTCCGGATATGCGGAGATCATAGAAAATAACATGGTGAAACCGGAGGATATTCCAAAATTTGCGGGAAGAATCCACAGTGAGGCGAGCAGGTTAAGCTCTCTTGTCGAGGATATTATCAAGCTGTCCAGACTGGACGAAAACGACCAGTCAATCCCGATGGAGGAAGTGGATCTGATGCAGATCTGCCGTGATGTCGAGGGACATCTTTCCATACGGGCAAAGGAGCAGCAGGTGAAGATGACACTGAGAGGAGAGAGATGCCGGATCAAAGGTGCACGACAGGTTCTCTATGAGATGATCTACAATCTCTGCGACAATGCGATCAAGTACAACCGCAGGGACGGTGAAGTTGAAGTGACGGTTTCACGCGGAAGAAACGGACGGGCAGTGGTATCTGTGGCAGATACCGGAATCGGAATTGCAAAGGAAGATCAGGAGCGGATCTTTGAACGGTTCTATCGTGTGGATAAGAGTCATTCCCGCGAAACGGGAGGTACCGGACTTGGACTTTCCATTGTGAAGCATGGAGCGATTCTTCATGATGCGAAGATTAAAATTGAGAGTACGCTTGGAACCGGAACAAAGATAATTCTGGAGTTTTAAGTGAAAAACAGATAACGCAAAAGACAGCATGCGGGGACAGAACCTATATGGGAGGCTTGAAAAATTCATGATTTTTAAGTGCCCAAAGCGGTTCCGTCCCCGCATGCTGTCTTTTTATGTATGGCTTGTATCGTTATAAAAATGCAAATTCGTTGTTTTGAATAAACAGAGTATTCAATATTTGGTAAATATGATAAGGGGGTTGGGGGTTGTTTTTTGATGCAGAGTATGGTATTGTAAATATAACGAGTTCCGGAAACGTTACCGACACCGTTTCCGGAAATGCAGACGAGATACCGACAGCCCTGTTTTTACGAAACAAAATGAGCTGGTTAGAAGGGCTGTATAAGTTACAATTTGCTGCGTATCCGTGAACAGGAATTATGTATTTGTGGGGTCGGATGGATAGAAAAAACGACAAGGAGAAAGGGTTTAAAAATGAGAGCAAGTGGTATTTTACTTCCGGTAGCTTCGCTGCCGTCCCGATATGGTATCGGATGTTTTTCGAAAGAAGCGTATGAATTTGTGGATCGCCTGGAGGAGGCCGGCCAGAGCTACTGGCAGATTCTTCCACTTGGACCGACGGGATATGGAGATTCGCCGTACCAGTCGTTCTCTACTTTTGCAGGAAATCCATATTTTATTGATCTGGAGACCCTGGTAAAAGAGGGACTTCTGACAGAAGAAGAGTGTGATGCGTGCGATTTCGGCGACAATGCAGAGTATATTGATTACGAAAAGATTTATCTGTCCCGTTTCAAAGTACTCAGAAAAGCATTTGAAAGATTTGCGGCAGATGACGTATATGATGCATTTGTATCGGAAAATGGTTACTGGCTGGAGGATTATGCGCTGTATATGGCGATTAAGGATGCACTCGGCGGAATCAGCTGGAGTGAGTGGCCGGCAGAATTAAAGGACAGAGAAGAAGCAGCACTGAATCAGAAACGGGAAGAGCTTGCCGGGGAGATTGCATTTTACAAATTCCAGCAGTTTATGTTCCTGAAACAGTGGAAAGCACTGAAAGCTTACGCAAATGAAAAGGGTATCCGTATTATCGGTGATATTCCGATTTATGTTGCATTTGACAGCGCCGACACCTGGGCAAATCCGGTTCTGTTCCAGTTTGATGAGGACAACCAGCCAAAAGCAGTTGCCGGATGCCCGCCGGATGCGTTCTCCGCAACCGGACAGCTCTGGGGCAACCCGTTATACAGATGGGATTACCATAAGAGCACAGGTTATGCATGGTGGCTGTTACGTCTGGCTCACGTGTTTAAACTGTACGATACTGTCCGCATCGACCATTTCCGCGGATTTGATGAATATTATTCCATCCCATTCGGTGATCAGACGGCAGAGCGCGGCCACTGGGAAAAAGGACCGGGCATGGACCTGTTCAATACCGTCAAAGAAAAGCTCGGCGATGTGGACGTTATCGCAGAAGACCTGGGATACCTTACCGAGAGCGTGATCGAAATGGTGAAAGAATCCGGCTATCCTGGTATGAAGGTGCTGCAGTTTGCTTTTGACTCCCGTGAGGAGAGCGATTATCTGCCGCACAATTACGAGAGAAACTGTGTTGTTTACACCGGAACACACGACAACGATACGATTCTTGGCTGGTATTATGTGATGAGCGAGGAAGACCGCGAATTCTCCAAAGAGTATATGGGAAATGCAAAGAGTACCGATGAGGAGCTGCCGTGGGATTTTATCCGCATGTCAATGGAGAGCGTGGCAAATCTGGCTGTCACTCCGATGCAGGAATTTTTAGGTCTTGGAACGGAGGCGAGAATTAACTATCCGTCTACACTTGGAAATAACTGGAAATGGCGCCTGCTTCCGGGACAGTTTACATCGGAAATGGCAAAGAGAATTCATCGGCTGACACAGATTACAGCACGTATTGCAAAATAAAAATACGCGCCGGAGAGAAAGCAAAACAGGCCGGGAAAACAAGCCGGAAGAGATTCCGGCAGAACAGGTACAGAGTTTAAAGGAGAGGCCTGCAGAATATGGAACAGGTAACAATCAGGGACATTGCCCGCAAATGTAAGGTAGGCGTGAGTACCGTATCGAGAGCGATGAACAATCATCCGGACATCAATCCGGAAACAAAAGAGATGATTTTAAAGGTGATTGCTGAATCGAATTACGTACCGAACAACAGTGCCAGAAACCTGAAGCGGTCGAATGCCAAAGCGATTGCCATTCTGGTAAAAGGCATGGACAACATGTTCTTCAACAACATGATCAGTGTGATTGAAGAGGTTGTGCGAAAAAAGAAATACGCCTGCATTATTGAGCGAGTAGAGGAAAAGGCAAATGAGGTAGACTCCGCGATCGAGATCGTCAAAGAAAAACGGCTGCGCGGCATCATTTTCCTCGGCGGAAACTTTACGCATCCGCATGAGAAAATGGCGCAGATCCCGGTTCCGTACGTGATCAGTACAATCGGGGCGGTTTCAGACGGAGGAAAACCGTGCGCGAGCGTATCGGTCGATGACTACAGGGAAAGCTATAAGATGGTAGATTATCTCTGTGGTCTCGGGCACCGGCGCATTGCCATCATTACCGCCTGCGAGGACGACATCAGTATCGGACGCCTCCGTCTGAATGCGTACCGTCAGGCTTTACTGGATCATGGGATACCTTATGACCCTGATCTGGTATTTCATATGACGAAGGACGACACGTATTCTTTCGCCACAGGGTACAAGATAACAAAAGAAATTCTGGAAAAAAAGACGGAGTTTTCCGCGCTGTATGCCACCGCGGATACGCTGGCAATCGGTGCGTGCCGTGCCTTAAAAGAGGCCGGGCTTACCGTGCCGGATGATATTTCCGTTGCAGGATTTGACGGAATTGATGCGGGAGAGTATTATATACCCAGTATCACAACGATCCGCCAGCCGGTGGAGCAGCTTGCTGCAGAGACGGCAAAGATGCTGTTTTCCTTAATTTCAGGAAAAGAAGAACCCTGCAGCAAAGTATACGATGGGGAACTCGTCGTAAGGGAATCCACAAAGTCGCGGATCGCGCAGCAGTAAAACCCTTGCAGTTTCGCTGCCGCAAAAAAGTGATTCAGAAGTGAACCGTCCCATTCAGGGAAAAGCTTTGAATGGAACTGTGAAAGCTGCCGATCGCAGAAAATCTGGAACGGCAGCGCAACCAAATTACACTGTGGGAATCTTCCACAGCAACACGAGGAGAAAAAAGAATGGAAGAAAGAATTCAGGCAATCTTAAAAGAGCGTTTTGGAAGAGATCTGGACAACTGCACAAAGAGCGAAATCTTTGAAGCCCTGATGGTTATCACCAAACAGGAGATGGCAGGTCGTAAAAGAAACACCGGAAATAAGAAGCTGTATTATATTTCAGCAGAGTTTCTGATCGGAAAACTGCTGTCCAACAACCTGATCAACCTTGGTATGTACGAGGAAGTAGAAAAAGCACTCGCTACTCACGGAAGAGAACTGACGGAGATCGAGGAGATGGAGATGGAGCCGTCCCTTGGAAACGGAGGCCTTGGCCGTCTGGCAGCATGCTTCCTTGATTCCATCGCAACACTTGGATTGCCGGGAGACGGTATCGGCCTTAATTATCACTTCGGTCTGTTCCGCCAGCTTCTGGTCGACCACAAACAGAAAGAAGTGAAAAATCCATGGATCACAAATGAGAGCTGGCTCGTCAGACAGCCGGTATCCTTTGCAGTTCCGTATAAAAACTTCACGATGCATTCTACGCTGTATGATATCGACGTACCGGGTTACAACAATGGCTGTAACCGTCTGCATCTGTTCGATGTAGACACGGTAGATGAGAGCATCGTTCCATCAGACAGCATCAACTTTGACAAGCATCAGATCCAGAAAAACCTGACACTGTTCCTCTACCCGGATGACAGCGACCGTGCCGGACAGCTGCTTCGTATCTACCAGCAGTATTTCATGGTCAGCAACGGTGCACAGTTCATCCTGATGGAGTGCGAGCAGAAGGGCTACGATCTGCATAAGCTGTATGATCACGTTGTGATCCAGATCAACGATACCCATCCGTCCATGGTCATTCCGGAGCTGATCCGTCTGCTGCAGGAGAGAGGCTTTACCATGCAGGAAGCCATCGATGTTGTAAGCAAGACCTGTGCTTACACCAACCACACCATCCTGGCAGAGGCACTGGAAAAATGGCCGATCGATTACCTCGAGGAGGTTGTTCCGCACCTGATGCCGATTATCCACGAGCTGGACGCACAGGCAAAGAAGAAATACAAAGATGAGAAAGTAGCGATCATCGACAAGGATCAGCGCGTCCACATGGCACACATGGATATCCACTACGGATTTTCTGTTAACGGCGTTGCAGCACTGCACACCGAGATCCTGAAAAACTCCGAGCTGAAACCGTTCTATGATATTTATCCGGAGAAATTCAACAACAAGACAAACGGAATCACTTTCCGCCGCTGGCTGCTGCACTGCAACCGTGAACTGGCACAGTATATTGAGAGCCTGATCGGACCGGGATTCAAAAAAGATGCCGACGAGCTGGAAAAACTGCTTAAATACAAAGACAACAAGAAGGTTCTTGCAAAACTTGAGGAGATCAAACACAACCGCAAACTGGATCTCAAACAGTTCCTGTATGAGACACAGAATATCGCGCTGGATGAAAATTCCATCATCGACGTACAGGTAAAACGTCTTCATGAGTACAAACGCCAGCAGATGAACGCCCTGTACGCTATTTACAAATACATGGATATCAAGAGCGGCAACAAGCCGAAAACCCCGATCACCATGGTATTCGGTGCAAAGGCTGCACCGGCTTATATCATCGCAAAAGATATCATCCATCTGATCCTGTGCCTGCAGGAGCTGATTGATAACGATCCTGAGGTAAGCCCGTACTTCAAAGTGATTATGCTTGAGAACTACAACGTATCAAAAGCTGCAAAGGTGATCCCGGCAGCAGATATCTCCGAGCAGATCTCCCTGGCATCCAAAGAGGCTTCCGGAACCGGAAACATGAAATTCATGCTGAACGGTGCCCTGACGCTTGGAACAGAAGACGGTGCAAACGTTGAGATTGGCGATCTTGTCGGAAAAGAGAACATCTACATCTTCGGAAAGAAACCGCAGGATGTCATCGACCTGTACGCAGATGCTGCTTACTGCTCAAAAGACATCTATGACGAAGATCCGGAGATTGCAAAGCTGGTTGATTTCATCGTCAGCGATGAGCTTCTTGCTATCGGCGACAAGGTTTGCCTGGAGAGACTCTACAAAGAGATCTTGAACAAAGACTGGTTCATGACGCTGCTCGACCTGAAAGAGTACATCAAGACAAAAGAAAGAGTATACAAAGACTACGAGAACAAAGATGCATGGAACAAGAAGTGCCTGATCAACATCGCAAAAGCAGGCTTCTTCTCCTCCGACCGTACCATTGCACAGTACAACGAGGATATCTGGCATCTGGCATAAGTGCAGAACATGCATACAAAACGCCGCCGCAGACGATTCGGTTCGTCCGCGGCGGCGTTTTTTAATGCAATTTTTATGAAAGATTCAGCCGTCTGCTTAAGATATAGCGGCAGATCAGGAACAGAACAACGCAGAGCACCACGGTGATGATAAGGGTGGAAACCGAGGATGTGGTAACCACAGCAGTCGGTGTGGAGTCCTGGAAAACACGGACGATGCTGATTCCGCCGAAGATCTGGATCACGGTAGTCATGCCGATGTAAGAGAGGACAGCCGTCAGAATTTTGTGGCTGGATACCAGGCTTCCGATGCTGATGGCGGCATAGAACAGAAGAATGCCAAAGAACAGCGAAGCGAAGAAGCCAACGATGGAAAACAGTGCCATACCGATGTGGTTCGTGATGCCGATCAGGGAAAAAGCAGCATCGGCAACACCGGTAATCTGTGCCCAGAGATAGGACAGAAAATCGGAAAAGGTCATGGTCTTGTTGTAAAAAAGCAGGGTGTTTGCGGTAAAATACCGGATTGCGGACGGCAGAAGCAAAAAAGCGAAGGAAGCGAGAACGGAAAGTGCGTTTAAGATGCTCCATGCGCCGAAAACCAGCATTTTGGAGAGAATATGATCCGTTGCCGATACCGGAAGGACGTTGGTCAGATACCCTTCGTCGGTAAAAAGATTTTTATAGTAGCGCTGGATCATCAGCACCTGTGTCATGACGGATGCGGCGATCACAATCAAAACGTATGCAAACAGATAGAGGACGATCAGCAGATCCGGCAGCTCAGAAATCTGGGAAAAGAGGAATCCGAAGCCTCCGAGAGCGCCCATGAAAATGGCGGCACCGTTCAGCAGCGCCATGTTTTTCCAGCATGCTTTCCACTCATGTTTCAGACATTTTTTTAACATTTGAATACCTCCCTGAAATAAGAATCAATCGATTCACCCTCCTGCATCCGGATATCCTCAACCGAGGCGTGCAGTTTTAACTGGCCCTCCTGGATAAAGATGACCTCATCGAGAATATTTTCGACATCGGAAATCAGATGTGTTGAGATGAGGATGGATGCGTCTGGTTCGTAGTTGTTTAAAATCGTAGATAAAATGTAATCGCGTGCTGCCGGATCGACGCCTGCAATCGGCTCGTCGAGGCAGTAGAGCTTTGCGCGGCGGCTCATCGTGAGGATGAGCTGGACTTTCTCTTTCGTTCCCTTCGACATCGTTTTCAAACGGTCCTTCGGGCTGATTTTTAAGGATTCCAGCATGGCATTGGCGCGGGACATGTCAAAGTCCTCAAAGAAATCGCTGTAATACGTTAAAAGATCCGAGACGCGCATCCAGCTGCCGAGATACATTTTATCCGGCAGATAGGAGACGATCCGTTTTGTCTCAATACCGGGATGATTTCCGGCGATGAGGACTTCACCCTCACTCGGGGTCAGCAGTCCGTTCAGCAGCTTTAAGAGCGTCGTCTTTCCGCTTCCGTTGGGCCCCAGCAGTCCGATAATTTTCCCGGAATCCAGGGAAAGGTTGAGATGATCGAGCGCGGTGTGGTTTCCGAAGCGCTTCGTCAGGTCTTTACACGTTACAAGTTCACTCATGATTATCTTCCTCCTCAATCGTTTCGGCAAGTAGCTGCCGGATTTCCTCCGGGGTTATGCCGAGCTGTTTCATGTGGGCAACAAAAGCAGATACTTCTGCGGCGGCAAGTTCTTTTTTCATCTGATGAATCAACTCCTTATCTTCGGTAATAAAGCGTCCGCTGGTCCGCTGGGAATAGATCAGTCCGCTGCGTTCCAGTTCGGAAAGCGCTTTCTGCATTGTGTTCGGGTTGACGGCGGCCTCCTGCGCGAGATCGCGGACGGACGGAAGCTTATCGCCCGGCTGATAGCGCCCGGTGATGATGTCCATCTGTACCCGCTCGATGATCTGCAGATAGATCGGCCGCGAGGAATCAAGATTCCATGGCATATGGCATTCACTCCTTTTGTACTACTGTATTAATTTGATAGTACAATCATACAATCGCTTTATGGATTTGTCAAGAAAATTAAGAAAAAATTTTAGATTTAGAGGTTAAATTGTGGTAAACTAAGCGTAAGTGCGGCACATTAGTATTAGAAGAAAAACCGCAGAAATAGTTCCGTCTAAAAAGATGGATGAAGGGAGAAATATGGCAGAAATTAAACTGAAAAAAAGAGAAGAGATGGATCCGGCGTACTGCTGGGATCTTTCGAGTTTGTTTGGTAGTGATGAAGAATTTGAGAAAACAGAGCAGGAGCTTGCGAAGAAAATAGAAGCGTTCCGCGCAAAACAGGGAACAATGAAAGAGAGTGCAGAAGCGCTGTATGACGTTCTTTCCGGTCTGGATGACATCAGCCGCGTCTTTTCCAGCCTGTATGTCTATGCAAGCCAGAAATATCACCAGGATATGGGAAATCAGAAGTATCAGGGCTATGCCGGAAAGATGGACAGCATGATGGCTGTTCTTGCGGATGCCTCTTCTTTCGTAGAGCCGGAGATCCTGGAGCTTGACGAGGAGACGGTTACAGAATTTGAAAAAGCATATGAGCCGCTCCGTCTGTACGATCGCATATTAAAAGAAAATTTCCGCAAGAAAGAGCACATTCTCTCGCCGGAGATGGAGGCGGTTCTTGCAAAAGCCGGAGAGATGGCATCCAGCCCGGATCAGATTTTCTCGGCATTTTCGAACGCAGACCTCAAATTCCAGCCGGTCACGGATGAAGAGGAAAATCAGGTTCCACTGAGCCACGGCACCTTCGTCGGATTTTTACAGTCGAAGGACCGCCGGGTCAGAAAAGAAGCGTTTGAGAAGTATTATGCGGAGTATGAAAAACACAAAAACATGCTCGCCGCAACGTTCGGTGCCAATCTGAAACAGGCCGCATTCTTTGCAGATGTAAGAAAATATCCATCTGCACTGGCTGCATCGCTGGATGGCGGAAATATCCCGGTTTCGGTTTACGACAAGCTGCTCGAGGCGATCCATGCAAAAATGCCGGCGATGTACCGCTACGTGGCACTGCGTAAAAAGCTGCTCGGTGTGGATGAACTTCATATGTATGATGTTTACGTTTCTCTGACGAAAGAGTACGAGCAGAAATATACGTATGAGCAGGCGATCGAGATCGTGAAGAAAGCGCTTGCCGTGCTCGGGGATGATTATGTGGCACTGCTGGACAAGGGCTTTTCGGAGCGCTGGGTGGATGTTTATGAGAACGAAGGAAAAAAGAGCGGTGCTTACTCCTGGGGTTCTTACGATTCCCATCCGTATGTGCTGATGAGCTTTAACGGAAATATCGATTCGGTCTTCACACTGGCGCATGAGATGGGCCATTCGCTGCATTCCTGGTATTCGAACCATACACAGCCGTTTACGTATGCGGAGTACCGCCTCTTTGTCGCTGAGGTGGCATCAACCTGCAACGAGGCACTGCTGATCCGCTATCTGCTGAAGCATGCGAAAGAAAAAGAGGAGAAGATTTTCCTGCTGAATTATTTCCTGGATCAGTTTAAGGGAACGGTGTTCCGCCAGACGATGTTTGCGGAGTTTGAGAAGCGGATTCATGAGAAGATGGCAGAGGAAGGCACGCTGACGGCGGACGGTATTTCGGAGCTGTATCTGTCGATCAACAAGGAGTATTTCGGACCGGATATGATTTCGGATCCGCAGATCGCGCTGGAATGGGCGAGAATTCCGCATTTTTATACACCGTTCTATGTATATCAGTATGCAACGGGATTTTCGGCGGCGATTGCGATCAGCAGCAAGATCCTGGCAGGGGAGCCGGGTATTGTGGAGAAGTACAAACAGTTCTTAAGCGGCGGCTGCTCGATGGATCCGATCGACCTTTTGAAGATCTGCGGCGTCGATATGACGAAGCCGGAGCCGGTGGAAGAGGCGCTGGATGTGTTTGCTTCTTATGTGGAGGAGCTGGAGAAGCTGACCGCGGAAGCGTAAGCACAGGTTTTAAAGTTGCATAAATTTGATGGGAAATATGTGTGAAAAATATACAAAATTTGGCGCGTTTTTCCCTTGAAAAAGTTTTTGGATATGTTACAATATTATTACAGAGTAAAAATGGATGAGCTGGAAATTGAAAAATATTTGCGATTAAGAGGGAGAATTTCCGTATTTCTGTCGAATGCGGAAGATTAAACGTAAATTTTTCGGAATGCGGCTTTGCTCCTGTAAAAATGGGGAGCGGGCCGCGGCCGGCTATGAAAGAAATATTACTGTTCATTCAGCAGTGAACTGTAACAAAAACAGACGGATAGCAGATGAAGTAAGGGTGAGAGTATGAATTTATATGAGGCTATTTTTGTTAGAAAATCAGTAAGGAATTATTGTTTTGATACGCTTCCGCCGCAGACTTTGGATAAGATTTGGGAGCATTATAAGGAGATGCCGGCACTGTTTTCGGGCATCGGTGTGGATATGGCGATTCTGGACAACAGAAAAGGGCAGGAGAGAATGCTCAGTATGTTCAGTGTGAAGGCGCCGTATTATATGGCTTTTTATTCGGAGGAGTCAGAACGATATCTGATGAACGTGGGTTATATTATGGAACAGATGGTGCTGTATCTGTGCAGTATCGGACTGGGAACCTGCTTTATCGGAAGTAATCGTGTGAAAAAGGCGGAGCTTGAGAAGAACGGAAAGCGGCTGGTGGGGATCGTCGCTTTTGGTAAGAGTCATGGTTCGCATACGAGACGGCAAAGTGAAGCAAAGAGACTGCCGCTGGAGGATCTTTGTGTGTTCAAAGAGGTGCCGCGGCAGTGGATGACGCAGATGCTGGAAGCGGCGAGACTGTCGCCATCCAGTATGAACAGCCAGCCGTGGAGATTTGTGGTGTATGATAACAGAATTCATATTTTCTCGAAGAAGCACAGTGTGGAGAAGCTTCGGAAGTGGGATGAGGTGAATTTCGGGATTATGTTTGCAAATATGATGGTGGCAGCAGAGGAGCTGTGGCTGGATGTTGACCTGATCAGACTCGGGGATATTTCGCAGAAAAACTTCTCAAATAATCAGTATGTGCTGAGCGCGATTCTGAAGGCGTAGAGGTGAATACGGACGACCGCGGACGACTTCGTGCGGCTTCGTGCCCGCTGCACCGCAGGTACGAAGCCGCACGAGGTCTGACGGTGGGGACGGGGGTAAAGCGTCTGGATCCGCCAGGAGGCGGATCGGCGTGAGCATGTGGGGTGGATAGAGGTCTGGATCCGCTAGGAGGCGGATCGGCGTGAGTATGTGAGGTTGGGAGGACGGATGGAAAGGAGTCTGGATTCGTCAGGAGGGTGGTTCGGTGTGAATTTGTGGGGGGAAGACAGCTGTGCGGGTGTCTGATGGAGAGCGAAAATTGAGGGAATCGTAGATACTTTTGATTTTTTTTGAAAAAAATTGAAAATAGGTATTGACAAATGAGGGGAGTTCCTGTATAGTATCATTTGTAAGGTGCAGCGAGCACTTAGCAAGATAAAAATTAATAAATGCGCGAGTGGCTCAGGGGTGGAGTACAACCTTGCCAAGGTTGGGGTCGCGGGTTCGAATCCCGTCTCGCGCTCTGCTGGAAACCGGAATGTGTAAGCATTCCGGTTTTTGCGTTGTGGAAAAATAGATGAAAAAGAAATCTTATTTTTAAAACTTAAGAATATTGCATTTTAAATTTTCATATGCTATAATGCCGATAGGCAATGAAATGAATGGCTTGCAAAGTCAACAAAAGCCCCACGAGCTGCAACTCGTGGGGCTTTCTGTGCCTTTTGGGCAAGGCGGCTTAAACCTTAGGCTGGCTGCCAGTTATTTCTTACCGTCCAGCCATTTGCAGATATAGTAGGCTACTATACTTGCCATAACGGAAAGAAAAAATGAAATGAATAGTTCTTGCACTGTCAACCCTCCCTTCTCTGCCTGTCTGGGAGTGGCAACGTTCATTAGTATAACATACAATTCTTATTTCTAAAATAAAAAAATTCCCTGTTTTTATAAAAATTCAAGGCTTCGAAAAAAAGTTCTTGCCCGGTAGTTACTACCGTACGGTATGCTAAGGATAACAAAGCAAATCAGCGAAAGGGGAATGTAGTATGAACATTACGATGGAGAATTTTAAAACCGCAAAGTATGATGTGTTTTCTATTTTTGATGACCGCTGGGGTTTGTGTACTGCGGGTACGCCAAGGGAGTATAATACGATGACGATCGGATGGGGTACGATGGGGACGATCTGGGGACCGCCAAAGAAAGGAAAGCAGATCATTACCGTATTTATCCGGGAAAGCCGCCGGACGCATCAGATTCTGCAGAAGGAAGACGAGTTTACGGTCTGCTTTTTTCCAGAGAAATATCGGAAGGATCTTGGAATCCTGGGATCAAAATCGGGAAATGATGTGCCGGATAAGATCAGTCTGACCAGTCTGACACCGAAGATGCTGGGAAATGCGGTTGGATTTGAAGAGGCAGAGCTGACCTTTGTCTGCAAAAAAATCTATGCGGTCAGAATGGAGAAAGAAGATCTGCCGGAATTTACGCGCGATACTTTATATAAAGATGGCGATCTCCATTATCTGTATATGGGCGAGATTGAAGATGTCTTTGGCATGATTGAGGAATGAAACAGGAAAATTGGCGTGATGTATCAGTATTTCTTATCACAATCTTGTATGTACTGCACCGGGCAGAAAGGCATCAGACTGCGTGAAATGCGGGAAATGTGAGAAAGTATGTCTGCAGCACCTGCAGATCAGAAACCTGCTGGAGGATGTGGTGAAAGAGTTTGAAGCGGAGCGTGCTTGAAAAAATTTCCGAAATTTACAAAAAGTACATCTGATCAGGGAGTAACCTGATCAGATGTACTTTTTTGTACGCAGTATATCAGAGTTTGATCCAAGGGGACCATTCTGCTGCAGAATAATTGGATTAATAGTTGGCTTTATAAGAATTTCTCTTTTCCGCCGTTACGCGGTGCATCCGCTCTGCCATTACAACCATCAGAATCAAAATGGCCATCAGGAATACCGGATACAGTCCGAAGGAAATATGCTGGCCGAGAACGCCGAAAACCGGCGGCATCAGGCAGGTTCCGATGTAAGCAAAGGCCATCTGGATGCCGATGATTCCCTGGCTTAAGTCGGCACCGAAGTTTGCCGGTGTCTCGTGAATGATGGAAGGATAAATCGGCGCACAGCCAAGTCCGATCAGGATCAGGCCGATAAACAGAAGGGAATCGCCAAGCGGCAGCAGCATCAGAATCGTGCCGACTGCGATCACAGCCTGTCCGAGCCGGATCATTTTCTGGTCATTTAATTTCATTGTGATGAAACCGCAGAAGAACCGTCCGATCGTGATGCCAACGTAGAACAGGCTTGCCCAGCTTGCCGCACGCTTTGCATTGATGCCGCGGAACAAAGTACAGTAGCTTGCAGCCCACATGCCGGCAGTAGATTCTACCGCGCAGTAGCAGAAGAAGCAGGTCAGAACCTCTTTGACACCGGGAACGCGGATCAGGCGGGAAAAACTTCTCTGTTCCGGAACGGAGGTCTCATCTGCAGAAGCATCAGCAGATGGCTTCTGCCAGAGCGGAAGACTGAAAAATAAAATCAGAGTCAGCACAATCTGAAACAATGCGATGGTACGGTAGCCGTTGTTCCAGGTGGAATGATTGATGGCATATCCCATGACGACCGGCCCCGTGCTGCATCCGACGCCCCACATACAGTGCAGCCAGCTCATATGGCGGGCTTTATAGTGCAGGGCAACGTAGTTGTTCAGGGCTGCGTCCACGCTTCCGGCGCCGAGGCCATAGGGGATACCCCAGAGGCAGAGGGCGAGAAAAGAGTGGCTGACGGAGAATCCAAACAGCGCCACTGCTGTTGTGAGAACGCTTACTGCCGTGATTTTTCCGGTGCCGAAGCGGGTATTCAGACGGTCGCTGTTCAAACTGGATACGATTGTTCCGGCGGCAATAATCATAGAAATGATGCCGGCAGAAGAAACAGAAGTTCCAAGCTCCTGATACATGACCGGCCACGCTGAGCCGAGCAGAGAATCCGGCAGTCCGAGACTGATGAATGCCAGATAAATGACTGGTAACAAAAGTGAAACCATGGTAAAAACCTCCTCTTAAGAAAAGATAAAATAAGAATGAATCGTTTTCTTGCGTTTAACGCAAAACCAAGATTCATAAGCAGTTTTAAAGTATCATAACCGATAAAAAGAATCAATACTTTCTTTTTTTGATTTTACAGTAAAATCTTTGTGGAAAAAGCTGTAAATTTATTTATTAATGTAGATTGTTTTTTATATCAAATTTATTAGTTGTACTTTACAGTACGGAGAAGATCGTGGTACACTAAAAGAAGACTGGTTGCGGTTCCCGCATCGGTGAACAGTAACCGGGCATCCCGGTTTGCCGGGGCATTCATATTTAAGAGAACACAAGGGAGAAAAAATACACAAAGAGAGGTAGACAAGAAATGGGAGGCTTTTTTGGAGTTGCATCAAGAAAAGACTGTACACTGGAACTGTTTTATGGAGTAGACTATCACTCACATCTCGGAACAAGAAGAGGCGGTATGGCGACATACGGAGCAAATGGCTTTTCACGTGCTATCCACAACATTGAAAATTCACCGTTCCGTACAAAATTTGAGCGTGATGTGGAAGAAATGGAGGGAAACCTCGGCATTGGCTGCATTTCCGACTATGAACCGCAGCCGCTTTTGATCCAGTCACACCTTGGAAGCTTTGCGATTACCACGGTTGGAAAAATCAACAACATGGATCAGCTTTTAAAAGAGGTTTACGGCAACGGCCGCACCCATTTCCAGGAGATGAGCACCGGTCAGATCAATGCGACCGAACTTGCGGCATCTCTGATCTGCAGTGAAAAGACGATTCCGGAGGGCATCCGCCATCTGCAGGATGTTGTTGACGGTTCCATGACGCTGTTGCTGCTGACAAAAGACGGCATCTACGCTGCGCGCGATAAAAAAGGCCGCACCCCGCTTGTTATTGGAAAGAAAGAGGGAGCGTACTGCGCATCCTTTGAAAATTTTGCATATCTGAACCTGGGTTACACGGATTACCATGAACTCGGACCGGGTGAGATTGACTTTATTACGCCGGAGAGCGTCGAGATGCTCGTGCCGCCGCAGGAGGAGATGAAGATCTGTTCCTTCCTGTGGGTTTACTATGGTTACCCGACTGCGTCCTATGAGGGGATCAATGTAGAGGAGATGCGGTATCACTGCGGTGCCATGCTTGCCAAACGTGATGCGGGAAGCAATGTCCACCCGGATCTCATTGCAGGCGTGCCGGATTCCGGAATTGCCCATGCAATCGGCTATGCGAATGAGTCCAAAGTTCCGTTTGCAAGACCATTCATCAAATATACCCCGACCTGGCCACGCTCCTTTATGCCGACAAATCAGGAACAGAGAAATCTGATTGCCCGAATGAAGCTGATCCCGGTGCAGGCACTGATCAATCAGAAAAAACTGCTGCTGATCGACGACTCCATCGTGCGCGGTACGCAGCTCCGTGAGACAACGGAATTTTTATATCAGAGCGGTGCAAAAGAAGTTCATGTCCGCCCGGCGTGCCCGCCGCTGTTGTATGGCTGCAAATTCCTGAATTTCTCCCGCTCCAAATCCGAGCTGGATCTGATCACCAGACGGATTATTCTGGAAAAAGAGGGAGAAAACGCAGAGAAAGTACTGGAAGAGTATGCAGATCCGACCAGCGACCGCTACGAGTCCATGTGCCAGGAAATCTGCCGCCGTCAGAATTTCACCAGCCTCAGATATCACCGTCTGGACGATCTGGTAGAGTCGATCGGACTGCCGAAATGCAAAATGTGTACCTATTGCTTTGACGGAAAAGAATAAACAGGTTATAATGGTTTTTAAACAGGCCAGCTGACAGAAAAATAAGAGTCTGTCGGCTGGCTTTTTTCTGTAGGAAAAAGAAGAAAAATATATTGGAGGCTTACCTATGGGGATTAGTATTCTGATTGTAGATGATGATAAGCTTCTGGTGGAAAAGCTGGAAGAAACCGTCAACTGGAGCGGAATTGGAATTGATATGGTATTTACGGCGAACAACATCCGCCAGGCGCAGAAGCTGCTGGAAGAGTATCCGATTGAAATGCTGCTGTGTGACATTGATATGCCACAGGGCAACGGGCTGGAGCTTCTGGAATGGATCCGGTACAAAAAGCTGGATATTGAATGTACCTTCCTGAGCAGCTATGCAAATTTCGCGTATGCGCAGATGGCGCTGAAGCTGTCATCAAGGGAATATCTGTTAAAACCGATTTCCAATGTGGATCTGGAAACAGCGCTGCGCAGAGTTGTCGGGATTGTGCAGGAAAAACATCAAAAACAGAAGAAACAGGAGAAAAAAGGAGAGAATGAAAAGCAATTCTGGGAGGATCTTCTGGTTCAGTGTCTGCAGGAGGAGTATTGGATTGAAAGGGCAAAAAAGAGCGGATATTGTACTCCGGATGAGACCTTCCGTCTGATTCTGCTGCGGGTACTGGAAATTCCGGATAAGGAACATTATAAAAAGGAGATCAGCTTATATAATTTTGTGATTACAAATGTTCTGACGGAATATGTGGAAACAACAGAAATGAAACTGGAAACCGTGGTACATGTCAGCGATCTGGAATGGGCAGTTGTGTTGCGAAATCACGGAAGTGCGATGGGAACGCAGGAGGAACTGGCAGAACTGCGGACCTGTCTGGCGGGTGCGTTTCCGGCAAGATTCTGCATGTACATGGGAAAACCGGCGGTACTGGATGAGATTTCAAAGAGCCGCGATCAGCTCGAAGAGATGGAAAAGTATGTAGTGCCGGATGAAACAGGGATTCTGTATGAGACACGCTGGTCTTTCGTAGAGCGCGATTATCAGGAAGTGCCGTGGAAAACGTATCTGGCTGAGATGGAGCGATCCGATTCCCTTGCGGCTGTGCGGGAAAAGCTGCAGGAATATCTGAAAAAGCGTGAGAAAAGCGGCGGTCTGCGAAAAGATTTCACAAGTCGTTTTTTTGAAGAAATGATACAGAATATATATGTTTATTTAAAAGAGAGCAATATTGTTTTCGGACAGATTTTTGACAGTGAAGAGTATGAAACGAAACGGAGAGAGGCGGTTCTTTCTGTGGTAGGTGCCCATGCGTTCATCAATTATCTGTTTGATGTGCTGGAAGGTCAGAAAAAGAACGAATCCCGCAGTGACAATGTGGTGGAGCAGCTAAAAGACTATATCGAACAGAATCTGAACGAGGATCTTTCAAGATCCGTGCTTGCAGGAAAAGTGTTCCTCTCAGAGGACTACGTTTCCAAAATTTTTATGAAAACAACGGGAATGTCGCTTCCGAATTATATTGCTGAGCGGCGCATTGAGCGGGCAAAGGAGTATTTGCGCGGTTCATCGCTTCCGATTAGCAAAATTGCGATGGAAGTCGGCTATGGAAATTTTTCTTATTTCAGTAAAACGTTCCGGGAGCTGGTCGGATGTACACCAAATGAGTACCGGAGCAGACAAAAATAACAAAAAAACGATGTCAATAACAAAAAAACGTTCTGATTAAAAAAGAGATGTGAAAAGACATCTCTTTTTTAATATACAGACTGCCGGAAAATGATAGAAAAACGCCCCTCTTTTTTGTATAATATGTTCATCGGTTGAAACGAGAGCATGAAAAAGAAAAATTGTAACGATTCAGAGCCATGCGAAATGGAAGAAAAATCGAGATGGGACTCTGAACAGTTACGAAAAATTTAAAGGAAAGAAGGGATGATATGTGAGCGCCAACCATAGTAAAACCAAAAAGAAAAGCTCCATAGGATTTGTAGAGGAAGTGAGAAGAAGCAGGCCATTATATTTACTGATGCTTCCTTCCATCATCATTTTTGCACTGTTTACGTACTATCCGATGTACGGAATTGTGATTGCATTTAAAAACTTTACACCTGCGGATGGAATTATGGGAAGCAGCTGGGCTGGACTGAAATACTTCAAACAGTACTTTAACTCCTATCAGTTCGGTCTGACCATTAAAAACACAATTATCATCAGTCTTTACACCATCGCGGTAACATTTCCGCTTCCGGTTATCATGGGACTGCTGGTTAACCAGATGAAGGCACAGAAGTTTAAAAAATTCTTCCAGGTATCAACCTATCTGCCGCACTTCATCTCCACCGTTGTTATGGCCGGAATGCTGATCCTGTTTCTCTCCCCGAGTACAGGTATTATCGCAAAGCTGGTGGGACTGCTTGGATTCAAGCTCCCGAACCTGATGGGAAGTGCAAAAGCATTCCCGCACATTTATGTATGGTCTGAGGCATGGCAGCATGTAGGATGGGACAGTATCCTCTATATCGCAACACTTTCCTCTGTAGACCCGACCCTGTATGAAGCGGCAACAATGGACGGTGCCAACAAATGGCACAAAATGATCCACATCGATGTTCCGGCTCTGCTGCCGACGGCAACCATCATGTTTATCATGAGAATGGGAAGCGTTATGAGCATTGGATTTGAGAAGGTTTACCTGCTGCAGAATACACTGAACAGTACTTCAAGTGAGATCATTTCCACCTATGTGTATAAGATGGGTCTTGTGAGCAGCCAGTACAGCCTTTCCGCTGCAATTGGCCTGTTCAACAACATTATCAACCTGATTCTTCTTCTGGCAGTCAACTTCATTTCCAGTAAAATGAGTGATACCTCACTGATCTGACAGAATTTTGAGCCTACATAGGAATGGAGAGCAAAAATATGAGTAAAGCAAAAGCAGTATCAACAAATAAAGTAAAGAAATCCAGAGAAGACTGGATTTTCGATATCATCCTGTATACGATCGGCGTGCTTCTGATCATCATCACCCTGTATCCGATGTACTTCATCATCATTGCATCGTTCAGTGATCCGGCAGCCGTATCCAACGGACAGATTATGTTCCTTCCGAAAGGAGTTAACTTCAAAGGATACAAACAGCTGGCGAGCTATGCAAAGCTGTGGACCGGCTACCGTAACACGATTGCTTACGTAATTATGGGAACACTTGTGACAATTGTTGTCAATATTCCGGCTTCCTACGCGCTTTCCAGAAAGCATTTATATGGAAGAAAATTCTTCACGGCATTTTATCTGATCCCGATGTTCTTCACCGGTGGTCTGATCCCGACCTACCTGGCAGTACAGAGATTTCATCTGCTGGATACCTTCTGGGTTATGGTTGTTCCGTTCTCCGTTGTAACGTATTACATCATCGTAGGACGAACGTTCTTCAACAACAGTATCCCGGAGGATCTCTGGGAGGCGGCGCAGCTCGATGGATGCGGATACCTTGGATTCTTCTTCAAGATTGTGCTTCCGCTTTCCAAAGCCGTTATCGCTGTTATTGCCCTGTGGGCAGCAGTAGGACAGTGGAACTCCTACTTTAATGCATTGATTTATATCCGAAGCGAAAGTCTGCAGCCGCTGCAGATTGTCCTTCGAAGCATTCTGGTCGGCAATCAGACCATGAGTGCCATGAGTACCGGCGCTGCAGCCGTTGAGGCAAAGCAGATGGCCGATCTTATCAAATACGCGATCATCGTGGTTTCCTCCGCGCCGATCATGTGTATGTACCCGTTAGTGCAGAAATACTTCAATCAGGGTGTTATGCTCGGATCCCTGAAAGGCTGATCCTGCGGACAGGAGAGAAGTATTGCAAATAAAAAAATCATAAAGGAGAGATGATGATGAGAAAGAAAACGAAAATGGCCTGGAGCGTTGCTCTTTCGGCCGCAATGGCAGCCGGACTGCTTGCAGGATGTGGAAGTAATGGAGGAGCGGAAAGTACGAGTGGAAGCACTGCAGCAAGTTCTGCCAAGACAGAATCTTCTGCCGGCGATACAGCAGATACCAGTGACCGCCCAACCTACAAAATTGCAACGGTAAGATGGACCGATACCTGGCCGACCGATTTCCTGCATGAAGGCGTCATGAAAGAAATCGAGGACAAGATGAATATCAACATCGACTGGCAGGTTTATTACAACAGTGACTGGTCCGAGCAGAAATCTCTGCTGCTGGCTTCCGGAGACCTCCCGGATGCATTTCTTGGCTCCATCTGCTTAACACAGGCAGATATGGCACAGAACAAATCGGCATTCCTGGATCTGACAGATCTGATCGAAAAAGATATGCCGAACCTGAAAGCAGCCTTTGAGGCTGATCCGGAACTGAAAGCAGTCTGCACCAGCCGTGACGGAAGAATCTACAGCTTACCGAAGAAGCTTCCGCTTCGTCCGAAGGTTTGCGGCGATGTTATGTGCATCAACCAGGAATGGCTGGATAACTTAGGACTGGAAACACCGAAGACCTATAAAGAGCTGGAAGAGGTTCTTGTTAAATTTGCAACAGAAGATGCTGATGGTGACGGGGATCCTACCAACGAAATCGGTATCACAAATTCAGCAGGCAGCGGACTGTTAAGCGGTGATCTGCGCCACATTCTTTCCCCGTTCGGAACCATGGTAAGCCGTGACGGAAACTACATGGGACTGAATGGCGAAGGAAAACCGGTCTTCATGCCGATGGAAGAAAATTACAAAGAAGCAGTAAAATGGATGCGTCAGTTATGGGAAGAGGGCGTTGTTGACCCTGAGTACTTCACACAGGATGGCTCCATGAAGACAGCAAAACAGCAGGCAGATGGAGGTTCTCAGGTAGGTCTTATCTTTGGATGGACTGCAGATGCTGAGGTTGGCCCGAACGTAAATCAGTTTAAGACCCTTGAGGCAGTAGAAGGCTACGATGGAAACCACTACGTAGAAGCAGCAACCAATTACCTTGATATCTCCGACCGTGAGCTCATGATCTCCAAAGACTGTAAAGATCCTGACACCCTGCTGAAATGGGCGGATGAATTTTACACCGATCTTGCATCGTTACAGACCTTCTATGGTACGATCGGAAGCCAGATCACAGACAATGGCGACGGAACCTACAATGTAGATGTGCCAAGCGATGGATCTTCTCTGGATACTTCCGCATGGTCCAACTCCTTACGTGACTTCGGACCAAAATACATGAACGGGGATTTCTATGACAAAGTTTCTCTTCCGGAAGATCAGGGTGATGGTATCAAACTGGCAGACGATGCAATCAACGAGAAATATGTTGATACTGAGAAAAACTGCGGATTCCCGATGGTTCAGTATACCGACGAAGACCTTTCCAGAATCACGGCAATCGGAACCGATATCTATAAATATGTAGAAGCACAGTATGCACACTGGGTAGTAGACGGCGGCATCGATGATGAATGGGATTCCTACATCGATCAGCTGAAAGCTATGGGTATTGACGAGTTCCTCCAGATTCAGACAGATGCTTACAATGCATACAAAGAAAATCTGGCAAAATAAACAGAAAATAACATTACCTGTAAGAAGCAGGCGTTGATCCGGCGGATCAATGTCTGAGGTGCAAAACAGCAGGAGAAACGGCAGGCCAGAAATGACCTGCCGTTTTTGACAAAAGGAGGATTTTTACATGTTTTTGGAAAAAGAGGGTAAGTTAATTTATTCCTACGATGGCGAGACCGTCTGCATCGAAGCGTGGGGGAAAGATGCACTGCGTGTACGCGCGACAAAAAATCGAAGCTTTACCGGCCGTGACTGGGCGCTGGAAGCAAAGGACGCGCATGCGGGAGAGGTTGAAATCTTTGAGGATCCATCAGCAAAAGGCGGAGCCTTTGCCAATATGTATGAGGGAACGGATACTTCCTACGGAAAAATCACAAATGGAAAGCTTCATGCAGTGATCGATTCCGGCAGCGTCATTACGTTCTATCATGAGGATGGAAGAGTTCTGTTAAAGGAGCATTTCCGCCGTCTGCGCGATGAGGAAAGCATGCCGCTCAACATCATGGGACGCGAGTACAGCAACGGCGTCGGGGATAATTTCCGTATTGTAGCGCGGTTTGTAGCAAGAAAAGGTGAGAAAATCTTCGGAATGGGACAGTATCAGCAGCATGAGCTGGATCTGAAGGGCTGTATGCTGGAGCTGGCACAGAGAAACTCACAGGTCAGTGTTCCGTTCTATCTTTCCAGTATCGGCTACGGCTTCTTATGGAACAATCCGGGCGTCGGACAGGTGATGTTTGCAAACAATGGAACGGAATGGGTAACGGAATCCGGGAAAGAAATTGATTACCTTGTGATTGCAGGTGACACCCCTGCCGAGATCGAGGAGAATTATATGACGCTGACCGGAAAACCTCCGATGATGCCGGAATACGGCATGGGCTTCTGGCAGTGTAAGCTCCGCTACTGGAACCAGGAACAGCTTCTGTCTGTAGCAAGAAAATACAAAGAACTCGGTGTACCGCTTGATGTGATTGTCGTCGATTTCTTCCACTGGACGAAGCAGGGCGAGTTCAAATTTGATCCGAAATACTGGCCGGATGTGCCGGGTATGTGCCGCGAATTAAAGGAGATGGGAATTCAGGTTGTTGTATCGGTATGGCCGACCGTCGATATTTATTCCGAAAACTTTGAGGAGATGAAAGAGAAGGGCTATCTGGTTCGCACGGAGCACGGTGTACCGCTGACGATGCTCTGCGGTGGAAATGAAGTCTTCTTCGATGCAACCAACCCGGATGCAAGAACGTATGTCTGGGAAAAAAATCAAGAAAAATTATTACGATCAGGGTGCAAAACTCTTCTGGCTGGATGTGGCAGAGCCGGAATACAGCGTTTACGATTTCAAGAACTACCGCTATCAGCTCGGAAGCGTACAGGAGGTCGGAAATATTTATCCGAAATATTATCTGAAAGCGTTCTATGATGGCATGACGGCAGAAGGCGATACTATGCCAATCAGCCTGATCCGTTCTGCCTGGGCAGGCAGCGCGAAATATGGTGCGCTCGTATGGTCAGGCGATATTGTAAGTACCTTCGAGTGCTTCCGGCGCCAGGTACAGGCAGGGCTTAACATGGCGATTGCCGGTATTCCGTGGTGGACCACCGATATTGGCGGTTTCCACGGCGCCAGAACCGACGACCCGGATTTCCATCGTCTGTACATCCGCTGGTTTGAGTACGGATGCTTCTGTCCTGTCATGCGTCTGCATGGAAACCGCAATCCACAGGAGGGCTACGGTGCAGAGCAGATCGGCTCCGGCAGCGATAATGAGATCTGGAGTTTTGGCGATAAGGCATATGAAATTTCAAAGAAATATATTTTCCTGCGTGAGCGCCTGAGAGATTATATCCGGACACAGATGAAGAAAGCACATGAGGACGGAACTCCGATGATGCGGCCTGTTTTCTATGATTTCCCGACAGATCAGGAAAGCTGGAATGTGGAGGATGCTTATCTGTTCGGACCGGATCTCTATGTTGCACCTGTGATGGAGGATCACGTAACGGAGCGCGAGGTTTATCTCCCGGATGGAACAGCATGGTTTAACGCATGGACCGGAGAAAAGTATGAGGGAGGACAGAACGTAACGGTTGCTGCACCGCTGGATACTATTCCGGTATTCGTAAAAGAAGGAGCGGATGCAGAAAAGCTGCTGAACATTTTCTCTGAATAAGAGAATGTTACCGCTCACCGGTAGCAGGCGAACGGCAACAAAGAATCCTGTTCTCACCATGTGAAACACGGACTTTGCATGCACAAAGCGAAAAAATGTGATATAATGGGCTGTGTTACAAAGAACATAGCTGCAAATATATTCTGTGAGTGTAAAATGACTGCCGGAGCTGCGCGGTAAGGTGCGGCGTCCGGCAGTCGCTCTGCAGACAGAAAAAAGGAGGGGTGGATGCGCTTATGAATCTCTGGCAGAAAGGAAAACGAAGGATGCTGCGCAGCGTTCGAATACGCAGTTTGAAGGATACGTCCCTGCGGCTTGGAACTCCGGTTTTTCTGGTCCTGATGGGGCTTGTTGTCTGCCTGCTCTGGGGCGTTTGGGAAAACCGCAAGCTGGCAGATAAATATATTGCCGATACGGCAAAGCTCTATGTCGATCAGATCAACCGTGATATGTCGCAGATCAACAGTGAACTGATCTATCTGCTGGATTCTGACAGCAACATCAAAGAAATCCCGGATCAGATAACATCGACAGATGCTCAGTATTATGAAATGGAGCAGACGCTGCGGGAGCGAAACCGTGTGCTGAAAATCCGTTACCATGAGGTACAGACCTTCTTCGTCTACGGTCAGAAAGCCAATGTTCTGATTACGGACAGTGGAACTATGTTTACCGAGAGTAAGGGAATGACAACGCTGAATCAGATGCTGATGTCATATCTGCAGATTATGACATCAAAGGATTCGATCAGCACACAATGGACTGTGATTACGTTTGGCGACGACGACTATATTGTAGGCTGGTACGCGAAAAACAAAAAAGTTATCGGCTGTGTCATCAATCTGAACCTGATTTTCCGAACCATCCGCGCCAAAACAGAGGAGTATGATGTCATTCCGTTTATGGTGGATGCCAGAGGCCGTGTCATGACGCAGGCAGATACGTCGGAAAAATATAAAAATGAGATTATCGATTTTTCCAAAGCGGGAAAGAAGAAGAAAAATGCGACGGTCTATTCCTACCAGCTTGGCACGGTCGGAAAAATCAATCTTATGGTTCTGCCGGGAGGCGGTATTCTTGAGAATGTACTGATTATGCAGATTGCATTCGTCGTCCTGATCGCGGTTCTTCTGATTGTCTGCGCATTGGAAATTACAGCATATTACCACCGGATTCTGGAACCGCTGGAAAAATTCGGACAAAAACTGGAGGAGCTGGAAAAAGAGCAGAGTCTGAATGATGATGGAAGCAACAATCTGTTAGAGCTGGAGTCTGTGAGCGGCAAATTCAAGGAACTGCTGCGGAAAATACAGGGATTGAAAATTGCGATCTATGAAAAAGAGCTTGCAGAACAGAAAGCCGAGCTGGAATATACGCAGGAACAGATCAAGCCACACTTCTTTCTGAACTGCCTGAGCCTGATCCATGGCATTGCGGATAAGAATAACGAAGGCGAGATCGTTGAGATCACAACGGTGCTGTCCGACTATATGCGCTACATTTTCCAGGATTCCAAGAAGCAGCGCGATGTGGAGGAAGAGCTGGAACACATTGAGGCATATATCCGCATCCAGAAGCTGCGGTACGGAGAAGAAGCCTTTTCCTTTGAAGCAACGACGGATGGTGATATCGGAGAATGGAAGGTTCCGTCTCTTCTGCTGCAGACACTGGTGGAAAACTCCGTAGTACACGGTGTATCCCTGGACCGGAAGAGTGAGATTTCCCTATATCTCACAAACGAGACGTACGAGGACGGTGAGTACCTCTACATCTGTATTTCCGACACCGGAAACGGATTTTCGAAAGAGGCACTGGATGCAATCGAAAACGACACGCCTATCATCTACCACGGCCGTCACCATGTCGGCATCTCCAATATAAAACGCCGCCTGGCGCTGATGTACGGCGAACGGGCGAGCATTACGTGCTCCAATATGGATGAAAATTACGGAGCCGTCGTAGAGGTGCGGCTGCCTAAAACAGAATAAAGCGAAAAGAAAAAAGGCGGGAACCCGGAGAAACATAGAGGGTTCCCGCCTTTTTGCGTGAAAAAACTGCAGGAGCTTCCGGAACCTGATGGCTCCGGGAAGCTCCTGCAAAGGGGGAGATGATTCAAAAACTGTTTTCTGTATCAGATACGGGAAACTCCGTCATCGGTATAACGCTCGTAGGAAGCGCCTTCGTATCCGACCATGCGGATGCTTTCCTCTTTGATATCCGGTATGGATTCTGCAAAATCAGCAACCGGGATTGCGCAGCCTTTGCGGATGAAGAGCGGAACCTCATTCAGGGCAACTTCTACATAGTGGATACCTTTTGGAAGAACCTCCTGGAACATGTTTCCATTGCCGAGGAATTTTACAAACATCATTTCTTCCGGCAGATATACGTAACGGCCGATGGCATTCTGGGTGTAAACCGGTGCGATCATGATCTCATTACCGATCATCAACTGATCTTCTGTATTTCTTGCCAGTTTGTCGTCCGGATAAACGAAGGCAAGCGGTTTGAAGTACATATCGTCGTTTAAAGCAGCCTTCATGTACTCGCTGTACAGATACGGAACGAGGCGGTAGCGGACGCCGATGACGTTGCGGAAGTCCTCGATATGCTCAAACTGGTAAGGTTCCTGCTCACGTGTTCCGAGTGCAGCATGGTTTCTCATCAGAGGAGTGAAAACACCAAGTGCCAGCCAGCGGAGCAGCAGGTCTCTTGTGGTATTTGTACCGAATCCGCCGAGGTCGGCTCCGGTATAGAGGAAACCGCACATGTTGAGGGACGGCATCATCTTCAGGTTCAGCAGGATGTGTGACCACCACGAGCAGTTGTCTCCGGTCCAGATTCCACCGTAACGGTGCATGCCGATGTAGGAAGAACGGGAGAACATCAGGATTCGCTTATCCGGGGAAATTCGTTCAAAAGCTTCACCGGCAGAACGTGTCATGTTGTAGCCAAACAGATTGTGTACCTTGTCATGGCGGACCTGTTCGCCGTTTACGTTGTGATAGAAGCGTTTATAGTCCTCATGGTTGTTTGCCAGTGCCTGAAGCTTTCCGCCTACCATGTAGTGCGGAACCTCCGGGTCACCTTCCACATATTTCTTTGCAGTCTCCTTGAAATCAGCAAGGCCTTCCTGGGAATAGAAGATGGATGGCTCGTTCATGTCATTCCAGAAGGCATCGATTCCCTTGGAAACGAGAACATCGTATTTGTCACCAAACCATTTTCTGGCATCTGCATTTAAGACATCCGGGAAATGAGTCCAGCCCGGCCATACAGTAGCTTCGAAGTAGGAGCCATCCTCACGGCGGCAGAAGTAGCCTTTTTCACAGCCCTCTTCGTAAATGTCATAACCCTCTTCGACTTTCACACCGGCATCGATGATCGGAACGAGATGGATCTTTTCTTTTTTCATATCCTGTACAAATCCCTCGAAATCCGGGAAACGTTCTTCATTTACGGTGAAGTCCTTGTAATCCTGCATGTAGTCAATATCCATGTAAACCATATCGAGCGGCACATGGTTTTCGCGGTATTTTTTCACTACCGTGCGGAAATCATCCTCTGTTTTGTAGCCCCAGCGGCTCTGACCGTAACCGAAAGCAAACTTCGGAGCAATGTAGCTGCGTCCGATGATGCCGCGGAACTGTTTTACGATATCAAGATCGGAATCACCGGTGATCATGTAAACGTAGAGATCTGCGTTTTCGCAGGAAACAGTCATTGTATCGGAAGTTGTGTAGCCGATATCGAAACGCAGGGTGCCCGGATAATCGAAGAAGAATCCTACGTGTGTCTTGCCGGAGATGATGATGAAGTTGTGTGCTGCATACAGAGAGGTTTTGCTCTCTACGTGGTTTGGATCATCAGCGCAGTCACTGATGTAAAGAAAACCGCGTTTGTTGATGCCGCGGTTGGCTTCGCCAAGTCCGAATACCATGTCCTCGTCAGCAAGCTTTGTAGTGAAGGAGAAGCCGTTCTCGGTGGAGAAGGTACCGTAATCCGGGTTTCCTTCGGAAGAGGGGATCTCTTTTACGACAGCTTCGGTTTCAAATGGGGTTCCGTAGACAAATTTTTTTACCATGTCATCCTCCTTGTAAAATAAATGGAAAATATAGTGTTTTGGTTAGGTTTAGCGCAACACCTTTGTAATTTTATTATAACAGGGATCGGAAAAATGTCTAGCAAAATTCTTCCTTTTTTTAACAAAAAAACGTGTACAGAAAAAAATCAGGTTATGTTGGCAGGCCTTCTGCGCGTTTCCGGAAATCTCTCGGCGTACAATGGTAAGTACGCAGAAAAATTTTGGAATAATAACTCTGATGATTGAAACCGCATGCGGTACAGATTTCCGCGATGGACATTTTGGTTGTGTTTAGCAGATGACAGCTTACTTCCAGACGGTAATGATTCAGAAAATCAATTGGGCTCTGGCAAAGATAGCGGCGGAAAATCTGACAGCATTTATTGCGGCAGACTTTTCCGGCGGCGGCGATCTCTTCCAGATTGATGGATTCACTGTAGTGGCTGTAAATATAGGAAACCATATCGCGCTGGATCAGAAGATCTGGATCCTGTGAGACGGCGGTGTTGCCGTCCGGCATCATCGGATGCGTGCGCAAAAGACGGCACCACAAAAGGGAAAGCAGAGCAGCAGCCTCGATTTCGTAGGCGGTTGGCTGTTCCTTCTTCAGCCGGAGAATTTCCGGGAGGGTCTGCAGCGCTTCAGTATCTTCCGGATTTTCCGGCTTCAGATGAAGATATTCCAGAGCCGGATTCGAAAGAACCGGCGTAATATAAGACTGGTACAGAACGCTGTTCGCGGTGAGGATTTTCGGATGGCACAGGATACAGATAAAGTCACATTCCTGGCCGTTTTCGGAATATCCGTAGTGCATCTGGCGGGAATTGACGATAATCGCCTCCCCGGCGTTTAAAAGGACTCTTTTTCCATTGATATAGTAGTTCATCTGACCGGAGCGGATCTGTACCCATTCGATATCCTCATGCCAGTGGCAGAGCGCCCGGTGATCTGGATAGGAAGAAAGCAGTCCTTCCCGGATATAAAGCGGAATGCCGACTTCATCGTAGCGGACGATCTCGGATGCGTCCTGCATGACTTTTGTAATTGGGTCATTTATCATAAAAACCTCCGTGAAAAAGTACAATTATTATAAAAAATAAGGAATATTGTCGTAGAAAAAACGCAAAACCTAAGATAATATGATTATAACATATACGTGTATGGAATAAAACAGAAAAAAGGAAAAAGAAATGAAAAATCAGAGGGAAATCAAGAAAAAAGATCCAGAATTCTACCGGAAACTTCTTGCACTGCTGATCCCGATGGTTGTACAGAATCTGATGAATGCACTGGTAAGTGCGTCCGATGCGTTAATGGTCGGTACGCTGGACCAGAATTCCCTGTCCGCAGTTTCGCTTGCCACACAGATTTCTTTTGTCCTGAATCTCTTTTATGCGGCGATTACGATCGGAACAACGGTCATGGTCGTTTATTTCCTGCTGAATCTGGATGAAATGATTAAGCTTCCTGCCGTTTACAGACACTATAAAAAATATCAGTGGGTGAATAATATTACCAGGGAGGATACAGAACAATGAAAAACGTAGAGAGAAGAGACAGACAGTTACCGTACATTTCCGATGCAGAGGTGATGGAGCAGCAGATGAATGCGAGAAGACTGACGCAGAAACTGAACACCATCGACCGTTCGGATTTTGACGGAATCGCAGCCATTGTAAAAGAACTGTTTGGAAAATCCGAGGGTGCATTTGTCAATCCGCCATTTTACTGTGACTATGGCTTTCATATTGAGGTCGGAAAAAATTTCTTTGCAAATTATAACTGCACCATTCTCGATGTGGCAAAGGTAAAAATCGGAGACAACTGCCAGATGGCGCCGAACGTTGCCATCTATACTGCAGGTCATCCGGTGCATCCGGCGGCAAGAAACAGTGCGTATGAATACGGCATTGAAGTTACCATCGGAGATAATGTCTGGATTGGCGGAAATACCGTTATTTTACCAGGCGTACATATCGGAGATAACGTTGTTATCGGCGGCGGAAGTGTTGTAACAAAGGACATTCCGGACTGGTCGATTGCAGCAGGAAATCCGTGTAAAGTCATTCGGAAGATTACCGAAGAAGATAAACAGTATTATTTCAGAGATAGAAAATTTGATGATGAAGCATGGGAGGTCATCAAAAATCTGTAAAAACGAAAAGCTTTCTTGGGCAGTTGTGCGATGAAAAAAACTCTGTACCGTATCCATCCGGGAATTTCCGGGGATGCGGTGCAGAGTTTTTTTGCGATAGGGAGACAGGAGATTCTGCCGGATTTTGCTGTGGCAAAAAAATGTGAATCCTGCTTTTGTGCAGCAAAAAATGCCCAGAGCCGGAATCGAACCAGCGACACGAGGATTTTCAGTCCTCTGCTCTACCAACTGAGCTATCTGGGCATTTTGATTTCCTGTTGGAAACCTTTGTTAATATAACATGGATTCGCGAAAATTGCAACTGTTTTATCGAAAATCTCGAAAAAATTGTGCTTTTGGAGGAATGGCGGTGTATTTTCGTTCGAGAATGTGGTAGTATAAAAGATATGCAAAGAGGAACCAAGGAGAAGTATTAGAAAGATTATGAAAATTATTCTGACTGCGGTCAACGCAAAATATATTCATTCCAATCTCGCAGTTTATACACTGCAGGCGAGCGCGGAGAAAGCCGGCGTGTTCCCGGAGATCCGCGAATTTACGATCAATCAGTCAAAGGATTCCATGCTGCGAAGCCTGTTTCTGGCGCGTGCAGACGTTGTCTGCGTTTCCTGCTACATCTGGAATATATCAATCGTAGAGGATCTGATTACAGAATATCATAAAATCAGTCCGAAAACAAAGATCTGGCTTGGCGGGCCGGAGGTTTCGTACCATGCAGAGGAGATGCTGGAACAGTATCCGTTCCTTGCCGGAATTATGAAAGGCGAGGGAGAAGTGACTTTCCGGGAAATAGCAGTTTATTATCAGAACCAGGGGAATGGGATGGAGGGGAAAACGCTGGAGGAGATCCATGGCATTACATACCGTGATGCAGACGGTGCAGTCAAAAGCAACCCGTGGCGTCCGGTTATGGATCTGTCCGAGGTGGATTTTCCCTATGCAAACCTGAAAAAATTTGAGAACCGCATCATTTATTATGAGTCGAGCCGTGGCTGTCCGTTCTCGTGCAGCTACTGCCTTTCTTCCATTGATAAAAGGCTCCGGTTCCGAAATCTCGATCTCGTAAAAAAGGAGCTTGCCTTCTTTTTGGAGCAGAAGGTACCGCAGGTTAAATTTGTAGATCGTACCTTCAACTGCAAAAAAGATCACGCAATGGCGATCTGGAAATTCATCGCAGAACATGATAATGGTGTGACAAATTTCCATTTTGAAATTGCTGCCGATCTGATTACGGAAGAAGAGCTGGAACTTTTGAATACGCTGCGGCCGGGACTCGTACAGCTCGAGATCGGCGTGCAGTCTACGAATCCGCAGACGATCGAAGCAATTCACCGGAAGATGGATTTTGGAAAAGTGACAGAGATTGTCAATCGGATTGCGAAAGGAAGAAACATCCACCAGCATCTGGACCTGATTGCGGGACTTCCCTACGAGGACTATGCAAGTTTCCGCCGTTCTTTTGCGGATGTCTATGCGCTCCGGCCGCAGCAGCTGCAGCTCGGATTTTTAAAAGTGCTTCGAGGCTCCTTTATGTATGAGCATACGAAAGAATATGACTGCCATTATCAGGAACGGGAGCCGTATGAGGTGCTTTATACAAAATGGCTGCCGTATGATGATGTGCTGAAACTGAAAGACGTGGAAGAGATGGTAGAAGTCTATTACAACAGCGGTCAGTTTGTCCACACGCTGCCGATGATCGAGCGGTTGTATGAGAACCCGTTCGACTTCTTCCAGGAACTCGGTGATTTCTACCGGGCAAAGGGCTACAGTGAGGCGGCGCATAACCGGATCCAGCGGTATGAAATTCTGCTCGAGTTTTTACGGGACGAAAAACAGCAGGACGAAGCATTCTTCCGCCAGATGATGGTACTCGATCTGTATGCGCGGGAAAATATGAAGACGCGGCCGCATTTTGCAAAGGATCCGTCGGAATGGAAAAACGAATCGCGTGATTTTTACCAGAAGGAAGCCGAAACGAGAACGCTTCTGCCATCGTATACGACATACGATTGGAAGCAGCTGCAGCGCATGACGCATGTGGAAGTTTTTGATTACGATGTGCTCGGAAACGGGGAAAAGGCGCGTACGGTACTCCTGTTTGATTATCAGAAGCGCGATCCGCTGACGGGAAATGCGGAGATGATCGACTGTAGTGAGCTTTTTTACGCTTGACATTTCAAAAGAACATGAGATACTAGAAAAGGTAATAAAAGATGAAAATACAAGATTTTGTAGTGCTCGATCTTGAGACAACGGGTCTTTCTGTAAAGGAAGACCAGATTCTGGAGATCGGTGCAGTAAAAGTGCAGGGCGGAGAGGTCACGGCATCGTATGAGACTTTCGTCAATCCGGGCAGAAAAGTGCCGGAGCGGATCACGGAACTCACCGGAATCCGGGATGAGATGATTGCGAATGCGCCCGATGTGGAGACTGCTGTCCGCGGCTTTCTGGATTTCTGCGGCGGCCTGCCGCTTCTGGGGCACAATATTCTGTTCGATTACAGCTTCATCAAGCAGGCAGCGATAAATGCCCGTCTGGACTTTGAAAAAGAAGCGTGGGATACGTTGAAAATTGCACGGAAAGCCCTCCCGGATCTGGAGAGCAGAAGCCTTGAAGCACTCTGCGGCTACTATCAGATCCCGCGGGAACACGCACACCGTGCGATGGACGATGTGCTGGAAACGCTGGCACTGTTCCGAAAACTGGAAGAAGGATTTTCGGAAGATCACCCGGAATGGTTTGCCGCAGCGCCTCTGAAGGCCAAAATGAAACGTGAGGTTCCGGCGACGGAGGCACAGAAAAAATATCTGGCGGATCTGATCCGGTACCATGAGCTGGATCTCGAACCGGAGTGGGGAGCACTCACAAAAAGCCGTGCATCCCGCATGATCGATCAGATTATTCTGGCACATGGAAGAATGGAAAAACGACAGAGAACTGAGAAAAAATAGAAGAGAAAAAGAAAGGATGGAACGATGAGTAATAAAGTCAATCGAAAAGCCCCGACAGAGGCACAGAAAAAGAAGAAAGATCCGCTGGCAAAGAAGAGAAATGCAGCAAAGATACTGGCATTGATTCTTGCAGTGGTTATGGTGCTTGGTATGGTTCTTCCAGCACTTTTATGGCTGGTGTAAAGAGATTCTGTAAAAGACAGAGTGAAATGGGAAACGGATCAAGAAGAGGCACAGTATGAAAAACAGCAGAAAAATGAGAGGCCTGCTGGTGATGCTTATCGCATTCGCATTCTGCTTTCTGGCAGAACCAGTCAAAGCGGATGACCGGACAGCGCTGGACGGAATCTATGTAGAAGACATTTCCGTCGGCGGTATGACCGAAGAGCAGATCACACAGGCAGTAAACGACAAAATTGAACAGTTAAAACCCTCGGTTATCAACCTGTCTGCCGGAGAGCAGAATGCACAGGTGACAGCAGGGGATCTCGGACTTTCCTGTGCCAACCCGGAGGTGGCAAGAGAAGCCGTCACAATCGGGCAGGAAGGCAATGTACTGAAGCGGTTCCTGACACAGAACCGGCTCAAAAATGGAGAGACGGTGACGTTTTCCCTGAAATATACAGTCGATGGCGAGGCAGCGCGCCAGGCGGTAGAAAACAACACGGCTGTGCTGAACCGCGAGGCAACAGATGCAACGCTGACCCGCGAAAACGGCGAATTTATCGTCAATCCGGGCCAGACCGGATGCAGCGTCAACGTGGATGAGTCCATGGCGAAGGTTGTCAATTACCTGACGACAAGCTGGCGGGGCGGCATCGGCGGCGTAGAACTGGTAACAGAAGAAACACCGGCAGGCGGTAATCCGGAGCAGCTTGCACTTGTCAAAGATCTGCTCGGCGAGGGTACGACGGAGTATGGCAACGGTACGAGCGGCAGAAAACAGAATGTCGCAGTCGGCGCAGAGAAGATTAACGGAACGCTGGTACAGCCGGGCGAGGAATTTTCCGTAGAGGCGGTCGTTGTGCCGTTTGATGCGGAAAATGGTTATGCACTGGCAGCATCGTATGAGATGGGCAAGGTCGTCGATTCGTACGGCGGCGGTATCTGCCAGGTTTCCACAACGCTCTATGTTGCTGTCTTAAAAGCAGAGCTTGAGGTGACGGAGCGGTACAGCCATTCCATGATTGTCCACTATGTGGATCCGTCGATGGATGCGGCGATTGCAGAGGGATTGAAAGACCTGAAATTCATCAACAATACGGATGCGCCGATTTATATTGAGGCGAGCGCGGACGGAAGCACCCTGCATTTTGCCATCTACGGCCATGAGACGAGAGATCCGAACCGCACGGTCCGCTATGAGAGTGAGACGACAAACACGGAGGATCCGACGCCGAGCCTGACGGAAGATGCGAATGCATCGTTTGGAACAATTGAACAGACATCGTACGGCTATCAGGGTTCGACGGCGCGGCTGTGGAAGATTGTGAATGACAATGGAAATGAGACGAAGGAGCAGGTGAATTCCAGCACTTACCGCATGACATCGGATGTCTATACCGTGGGAACAAAGACGGACAATGCAGCGGCGCGTGCGGAAATGCAGGCGGCGATTGCGGCAAATGATCTTGCAAAAGCAAAGGAAGTTGCAGCGAAATACAGCCAGAGCAGTTCGTCATCGAGTTCTTCGGAGAAGAAGGAAGACAGCAGCGATGATTCGGATTCGGATGGTACGGAAAAGACGGACGACAGCAGCAATACAGAGAAAACGGAGGACGATGAGGACTAGGCGTTTTCTGGTTACAGTTCGCTGGGAACCAGTGAACTGTAACATTTTCCGTGAAAAATGGGAAAGCAGAGGGAAAAGGAGTACGGATTCCGTCTGCTTTTTCGTTTGAAACAGGAAGTTCGAGGAGGACAAGGGATGCGAAAGGGTAAATTACAGCAGAGCGTGCTGGTGCGCTCGGTGTTTAAGATGCTGGGGCAGAAAAGAGAGGACGCAGCAGGGCCGGCGGTTGGACGTGGGGTATCGGCATTTGCAGGAGAAAAGGAGACGCAGGTGTTTTCGTGTGCGCCGGTGCTGGTGAAGGATCCGGAGGACGCGGTGCTCGCGGTCTGCCGGGTGTGCAACAGTGTGGCCGCGGCGGGGGCATCGGCAAAAGGAGTGCTGGTGTCGCTGATGCTGCCGGAGGCGATGGAAGAAAAGGATTTAAAGGAGCTGATGCGGGCGGTTGACGGTGCGTGTGTGCGGTATGGAACTGCGGTGATCGGCGGGCATACGGAGGTGACGGACGGGGTTTTGTATCCGGTGCTTACCGTGACGGCGGCAGGCGGGACAACGCGTGCGGGGCTGTTTGATCCGTCGTGTGTGACAGCGGATTTGGATCTTGTCGTGACGAAGGGGATTGCGCTTGGCGCGGTGTCTTATCTGGCAAAGACAAGAAGGGATGAGCTTCTGACGAGATTTTCTCCGGGATTTATCCATGGGGCGGCGGATTTTTCGGAGGATTACTCTGTCTGCCGTGAGGCGGAGATTGCGATCGAGCACGGTGCGGCTGCGATGCAGGATCTCTCGGAGGGCGGGATTTTCGGGGCGCTCTGGGAGATGGCGGACGGCGCGGGTATCGGGCTTGATGTGGCGCTGAAGAGGATTCCGATCCAGCAGGAGACGGTGGAGATCTGTGAATTTTTCGGGGTGAATCCGTATCAGATGCTTTCGACGGGGGCGCTGCTGATTGCGGCGGCGGACGGCGAGGGGCTGGTGCAGAAAATGGCACTCGAAGGGATTCCATCGGCGGTGATTGGGCGGACGACATCCGGGAAGGAGAGGATTCTCCGGAACGGGGAAGAGGTCCGGTATCTGGATAAGCCGCAGATGGATGAGATGTACCGGGTTGGCAGATAAGGCTTAAATATACGACAGGAGTGATTGGTAAAATGGCACATTTGAATATTGTTCTTCATGAGCCGGAGATTCCAGCAAATACAGGTAATATCGGACGGACGTGTGTGGCGACGGGGACGAGGCTGCATCTGATTAAGCCGCTGGGGTTTGATATTTCGGACAAGGCGGTCAGGCGCGCGGGGCTGGATTACTGGCCGAAGCTGGATGTGACAGTGTATGAGAGTTACGAGGATTTTCTGGAGAAAAATCCGGGGGCGAAGATTTACTATGCGACGACGAAGGGGCCGCAGACGTATGTGGATGTGCAGTATGAAGAGGACTGCTTTATCATGTTCGGAAAGGAAAGCGCGGGGATTCCGGAGGATATTCTGTACGATAATCAGGAGACGGCGGTGCGGATTCCGATGATTAATGATATTCGGTCGCTGAACCTTTCAAATTCCGTGGCGATCGTACTGTACGAGGCACTGCGGCAGAATAGCTTTGACCATATGCAGCTCGCGGGGCATTTGCGGACGCATGAGTGGAGGTAGACGGACGGGACTCTGGTGATCGTAGACGGAGCTGCATTCTTTTTATAAGGAAGAAGTTAAGATCATTTCCAATTCGGCAAAGACCTGCTCTGCGTAAAGCTGTTTGATTTCGTGGCGGGTCATGCCGGAGACGTTGGTCTGGAAGGTGAAGGTGTGGGCTTGGGCTTTGTATAAAATACAGAAGTAGACGACGCCCTGTACGCTGTCAGCGTTGTTGGGGTCGAGATTTCCGGTTGTGCCGGTGATTCCGATGGCGATGGCGGTGTGCAGGTTTTCTTGTACTGTGCGGGCCATGGCTTCGGCGCATTCGGGGGAGTAGACGCCGTGGATTTCGATGACGGAAGGGTCGACGCCGACGAGGACTTTGGTTTCGTTCAGATACGTGACGTAGCCGCCGGGGAAAATGGCGGAGGCGCCTTCGGTGTCGGTGATCAGGGAGGCGATCAGACCGGAAGTGCAGCTTTCCATGGTGGAAATGGTGGTGTGGGATGCAATGAGCTGTTTGATGATGGAATCAATGGTGTTTGGGTTCATAGTGAAAATTACCTCCAGAGTTAGTTTGATATGTCTGGCAAAAAAGCCCCTCGGCGGAGGGGCTTATTTTGGTGCTTCGCCTTTGGCGAGTGTAAAGATAAATTCGGTACCAACGCCCTCTGTACTGATGACATTGATATTCTGGTTATGCGCAGTGATGATCTCTTTGACGATCGAAAGCCCAAGTCCCGTTCCTTTGCGGTCCTTGCCGCGGGAGGCGTCGAGCTTGTAGAAGCGCTCCCAGATTTTCGTGATGCTTGCCTTTGGAATGCCGCAGCCGGTGTCCTTGACGGAGACGAAGACTTTACCGTGCTTCTCCGTTGTCTCAACTGTGATGGTGGAATCGTTGTTGCTGAATTTGATTGCATTATCAATGAGATTGTACAGCACCTGCTGGATTTTTCCCATATCGGCGCAGACGTATAAGGTGCGCGATGCGAGGATCAGTGAAATGGAAATCCGCTTTTTTGTGCAGGTTCCCTCAAACGAAGCGGCGGTATCCTTGATGACGGCGTTGATGTCAAACGAGGTCAGATCAAGCATATTCCCTTTATCGTCGATGTCGTTCAGCGTCAGCAGGCTCTGCGTCAGCTTGTGCAGCCGTTCTGTCTCAAACAGAACGATTTTCAGATATTTTTCCTGCATTTCCGGCGGAATCGTTCCGTCTAGGATTGCCTCCACGTAGCCTTTGATCGAGGTCAGCGGTGAGCGGAAGTCGTGAGAGACGTTCGCCACAAATTTCCGCTGGTATTCGCCGGTCTTGTTCAGCTCGCCGGACATGTAGTTCAGCGTGGAAGCGAGATACCCCATCTCATCGTGAGATTTAACATCAATTTTGTGGGTCAGGTTGCCGGAGGCATACTCCTTTGCACCGTTGATGATCTTTTTCAGCGGCCGGTACACGACGAGGGAGAAAAAGATCAGAATCACAAACGAGAGTCCGAACACGAGCAGGAACAGAAAATCAATCCGTGCCAGCAGACTTTCCCTCTGCTGATAGACGTCCTGCAGCGGAAGGTGGATGGCGACATAGCCATTGATCCGGAAATCGGAGGTGACGGGAACCATGACGCTCAGCATCTTGTCTTCGAAATAGCCGAAAAACGTTCCCGTGCTGTAATACTCGCTGCCGAGCGCAACTGGATCAAAACCGTCGATGATCTCCGGGTTTTCCTCATCGAGTGCAGCTGCCGTGTTCAGCAGAATTTCCCCGTCTGCGCTGATGAGCCAGATCTGGGAATTGTGATAGGAAGCCAGTGCACTGAGCGAATTGTAAAGATCCGTCAGGGAACGCTCACTGTGGTAATAAAGGTCGCCCTGTTTGGAAGCGATCTGCGTGGCCTCCCGGTACAGACTGGTGCTCGCGCTGGAGACCAGACTGTCCTCCACCATGCGGGAGCCGACCGTTGAGATCAGCGTAAAGCCGGCAATGGCGAGAATGACATAAATGAGAATTAATTTCCGGTAAAGCGTGCGTCGCATTATTTTTTAACCTCAAACTTGTAACCGATGCCCCAGACCGTCGTGATGGCCCAGGAGGCATGGTCCTTGATTTTTTCGCGGAGACGTTTGATATGAACGTCTACCGTGCGGGTATCGCCGATGTACTCATAGCCCCAGATATGGTCGAGGAGCTGTTCCCGCGTAAAGACCTGGTTTGGTGAGGAAGCAAGGAAGTAGAGAAGCTCCAGTTCCTTCGGCGGCATATCGACGGTGCGGCCCTGGTAAATGACGGAATAGTTCGTCTGGTTGATGATAAGATCCGGGTACTCGACACATTTTCCTGCGGTCGCGGACACCGGGATCGTGCGTGATGGCTGAAATCTCCGCAGCACTGCTTTCACACGGGCAACGAGCTCCTTGGAATCAAATGGTTTGATGATGTAGTCATCCGCGCCGAGTTCCAGGCCGAGGACTTTGTCGAACACCTCGCCCTTTGCCGAGAGCATGATGATCGGAACATCGGAATCGTGCCGGATTTCGCGGCAGACCTGGTAGCCGTCCATGCCGGGCAGCATCAGGTCGAGCAGAATCAGGTTCGGCTGGAAGGAGTGAAACTCCCGGACAGCCTCTTCTCCATCGTTTACAATTTTTGTGTCATAGCATTCCTTGGTCAGATAGAGAGAAATCAGTTCTGCGATATTGTTATCGTCATCGACAATCAGAATTTTCTGTTTGGAAGCCATAAAAGATTCTCCTTCACTGGGGACAGGACGGAACCGCATACAGTATGCGTTCCGTCCCATATTTTCCTGAGTTTTTATTTCTTAAACGTAACAATCGTAACGCCGGCATCGCCCTCGCCGAATTCCGCTAAATGGAAGTCCGCTACGTGTTTCTGGCGGCGCAGATAATTGTGAATGCCTTTCCGCAGTGCGCCCGTTCCTTTTCCGTGGACAACGCGGACACTCGGCAGATGGGAGAGATAAGCGTCATCGAGATATTTGTCGAGTTCGGCAACCGCTTCATCCACCGTTTTTCCGAGCAGATTGATCTCGGTAGAAATCGTGGCAGCCTTGGAAAGCTTCGATTTTCCGCTGCTTGTGCGGGAGATGGACGGGCCGGTGATGACAGCCTCGTCGATCAGCACAAGGTCGGAGATATGCACTTTGGTCCGCATGATACCCATCTGGACGAAGAGATTTCCCTTCGAATCCGGGCGGGTGCTGACAGTACCTTTGAGATTCATGCTTAAGACTTTGACGGCATCGCCGAGATGAAGATCCTGCGGGCGGAGATTTCCGGTGCGCTTCGGTACTTCCTTCGCCTTTTTCTTATCGAGCTTGTTCATCTTTTCACGCAGAGCGGTACGTTTCTGCTCCATTTCGCGGACGGAAACATTCTCTTTTCCAAATTTCTGGAAATCGCGCATCGTCTGGTCGGCGTATTCCTTCGCCTCGCGGAGAATTCTCTGTGCCTCCTCGGTTGCATTGGAGATCATCTTTTCTTTTCTTGCGTCGATCTGTTCCTGATTCTTGGCAAGGCTCTGCTTCAGGGATTCGACTTCCGCGCGGGTGCGGGCAAGCTCTTCTTTTTCGCGTTCCAGCGTGATCCGGTTCTGCTCGAGAGTGGTCAGAACGTCCTCAAACGATTCATCCTGCTCGCTGATTTCGTCTTTTGCCTTGTTGATGATGTAGTCCGGCAGGCCGAGTTTGCTGGAAATCGCAAACGCATTACTCTTTCCAGGAACGCCGACGAGCAGGCGGTATGTCGGGCTTAAAGTCTCGACATCGAATTCACAGCAGGCATTCTCCACGCCCGGTGTGGATAAGGCATAGATTTTCAGTTCACTGTAGTGTGTCGTTGCCATGGTGCGGATGCCGCGCTCGTGGAGCGTAGAGAGGATCGCGATGGCAAGCGCCGCGCCCTCTGTCGGGTCGGTACCGGCGCCGAGCTCATCGAACAGGACGAGGGAATTGCGGTCTGCCTTGTCGAGGAAGGAAACCACATTCGTCATGTGGGAGGAGAAGGTACTCAACGACTGCTCGATGCTCTGCTCATCACCGATATCGGCGTAAACCTCGTCGAAAACGGAAAGGGAGGAGCGGTCGAGTGCCGGAATGTGAAGTCCGGACTGGCCCATCAGTGTTAAGAGTCCGACCGTCTTTAAGGAAACCGTTTTACCGCCGGTATTCGGTCCGGTGACGATCAGAAGGTCGAAATCTTCGCCGAGCGACAGATCAATCGGAACGACTTTTTTCGCATTGATCAGCGGGTGGCGTGCCTTGCGCAGGTGGATTTTACCTTCGGTGTTGAAGATCGGCTCATTGGCGTTCTGCTCCATTGCAAGAGCGGCGCGCGCGAAGATGAAGTCAAGCTCTACCATGTTTTCGAGGTCGTAACGGATCTCATCGCGGTGCAGGTCTGCCTGGGCACTCAACGTAGAGAGGATGACCTCGATTTCTTTTGCTTCTTCAATTTCCAGCTCACGGATATCGTTGTTCAGTTTGACAACGGCCATCGGCTCGACAAAGAAGGTGGAACCGGTCGAGGACTGGTCATGTACCATGCCAGGAACCTGGCCTTTGTACTCGGATTTGATCGGGATACAGTAGCGGCCGTCGCGCATCGTGATGACGGCATCCTGCAGATACGTGCGGTAGGAACCGTTGACGAGCGAGATTAACTGGCTGTGGATTTTTTCCTCACACGATTTGATGGAACGACGGATGCGGCGTAGATTCGGGCTTGCATCATCGCTGATTTCATCCTCGGAGAGAATACAGCGGCGGATTTCCGTGGAAAGCAGCGTCAGAGGCTCCAGTGTTTCGAAGAGATCTTCGAGGCTGTCCGGCGTCTGGTCCGCATTTTCGCGGCGGCCGTACGCTTTGACGCGTGCCGTGTTTTCCAGAAGTGCGGCGGTCTGCAGAAGCTCCGTGATGTTCATGGAGCTGCCGATTTCGAGACGCTTTAATGCGCCGCGGATATCTTTGGCATCACCAAAGGAAATGTGGCCTTTTTTAAAGAGCCGGGTGAGCGCGTCGTGTGTCTCGTGCTGCATCCGCGTAATCTGGGAGAGGGAAGAAGAAGGAACGAGCTTCAGACATTTCTTCCGGCCCAGCGGAGAACTGGCATACGAAGCCAGCTGTTCGATAATTTTGTCGTATTCGAGCGTTTTTAATGCTTTCTGATTCATGATACTTACCTTTTCGTATTAATAATTCATCATCGTTTACAGATAATGCGGTATTTTTTATCACATACCGCCCGGATCTGATCTGGCGTCTGTACGGGAAAGCACAGAGCGCAGGTGGAATGTGGGTCACAGGTTTTTCCACTCCCCCAATTATACCTTAAAAAGGAAAAGAAAGAAACCCCAAGAACGAGAAAATGCGGGATCTTGGAGAAATGAGAAAAAAATGTAACAGTCTTCATAAAATGTTCATATCTATCTGGTAAAGTTTCTTATATATGTGAAAATTGTGGGAGCGCGTATGCGCAGAGCAGTTCGGAATGGAATACGAATGTATGGAGAAAGAAATGTATGGAAAATGACCCAAAACCTTACAAATTCATGAAAGAGAGCATCAAAAAGCAGCCGCCTGACTGGAAAAAGATCGTATTGCTGATTGCCGGATGGCTGGTTCTTGCAGCACTTGGCGGTCTGGTTGCGGCCGCGGTCTTTGCTGTGACAGAGCCAAAGATTGCCGGTGCAATTACAAAAGAGGAGCCGCCGGCCAAAGTGGATATTCCGGGCGACGAGGATCCGAACAGCGGACAGGAGATGGATGAGACGATGACAGCATCTTCGGAGAATGCGCCGGTGGACAGCAGTGGTTCCGGCTCGGAAATCAGCAGTTCCACAGCGGATGGCAGTGTTTTGGATGAAAGTGTCGCAGAAAGCACGATTTCCGAGAGCACGGATGGAAACGAAGCGGCAGAGGGAACGGAGACGGGGGAGGAGAGCAGTGAGGCTTCCACAGTCGATGGTGAAACGGATGCGGAGGCAAAGGACAACAGTCTCAGAAATTATGAAGTGCTCTACCAGGATATGCTGGAAGTAACGGAAAAACCAAAACGAGCGCTGGTGACCGTCATCGGCATTACCAATCAGATGGACTATTTTAACCAGAACTATGAAAACCAGCAGCAGATTTCCGGACTGATCGTTGCAGACAACGGACAGGATCTTTTCATCCTGACGGAATACCGCATTGTGGAAAATGTGGAGCGGATTCAGGTTACGTTCTGGGATGAGACGATGGTAGATGCCACATACCAGCGCCATGATCCGAGCACCGGTTTTACGATTGTGAAGGTGGACAAGTCGAAGCTGGATGAGGAAACACGGGACGGCCTTGAAATTGCGCCGCTTGGCAGTTCGTATCTCGTAAGCCAGGGTGATCCGGTTGTGGCCGTCGGAAGCCCGGTTGGCTACAGTGATTCGATTGCGTACGGCGTGGTGACTTCGGTTACGAATAAGATCTCAGCGCTGGACAATGAGTACAATCTGCTGACAACTGACATCCTCGGCAGTACGGACGGCAGCGGTATTCTGGTAAATCTGGACGGCGAAATCGTCGGTATTATCGCGCAGAGCTACAGTGCCAAGGGAAACAACGTGGTGACGGGCATTGCAATTTCGCAGATCAAAAAGCTGATTGAAAATCTCTCCAACAATGTGAGCCGCGCTTATATCGGCATCCGCGGGCAGGATGTCACAGAAGAGCTTTCCGACAAAACAGGGATTCCAAAAGGCGTTCTGATCAGCAGCGTCACAGACGATTCGCCGGCGATGATGGCGGGCATGAAAGAGTATGATGTGATTGTAAAGCTCGGGGAACAGAAGGTGGAAACGATCAAACAGTACCATGAGCAGCTGGGAAAACACAGCGCAGGAGAAGTGGTTACCGTGACGGCGATGCGGAAAGGCGCCGAAGGATACGCGGAGATGACGTTTGATGTGACGCTTGGAGAAGTCTGAAAACAGAGGCTTTCGGAAGCCAAAAAGCCGGCCTTGACCGGCGTGGTTTCCGAAAGCTTTTTCTTTTCGGACGGTTTCCGAACCGCTGTGAAAAAATACGTGCATTCTGTATAAAAATCTGGTAGAATTGGTAAGGCATGTAAAGAAACAAGGAAAACAAAAACGGAACGCTGTGTCCGCATTTATTTTAGAAAAAGAGGATTTATTTTTATGAAGTATATTAACGAACTCCGGGAAGGAAACCGCATGTCCGGTGTCTATCTCTGCAAACATAAACAGTCAGCCGTTACGAAAAACGGAAAACAGTATGAAAACGTGATCTTACAGGACCGCACCGGTACGATCGATGCGAAAATCTGGGATCCGAATTCGATGGGAATCGACGAATTCGAAGCACTTGACTACGTCGACATCAGCGGCGATATCACCGTATTCAACGGCGCGCTTCAGGTTTCGATCAAGCGTGCAAGAAAGGCAGGAGAGGGCGAGTACAACCCGGCAGACTATCTGCCGACCAGCCGTTACGACATCGACACGATGTATCAGGAACTGCTTTCCTGGATTGGAACGGTGAAAAACCAGTATCTTTCCGCAATCCTGACGTACTATTTTATCCAGGACCAGGAGACGGTAAAACGGTTCCGCATGAGCTCTGCGGCAAAAAGTGTTCACCACGGCTTTGTCGGCGGACTGCTGGAGCATACGTTAAGTGTCACCCGTTTCTGTGATTTTATGGCGAAATCGTACGGGATCTTAAACCGTGATCTGCTGATTACGGCAGCGATTCTGCATGACATCGGAAAGACGAAAGAACTCTCTTTATTCCCGCAGAACGATTACACGGATGATGGACAGCTTCTCGGCCACATTATGATCGGTGCGGAGATGGTACACGATGCTGCACAGAAAATAGAAGGTTTTCCGATGGAGCTGGAAAATCAGTTAAAACACTGCATTCTGGCACACCACGGTGAGCTGGAATACGGTTCCCCGAAAAAGCCGGCAATGGTAGAAGCGGTAGCGCTGAACTTGGCTGATAATGCCGATGCCAAAATGGAGACTCTGACCGAGCTGTTTGATGCAGCGCCGGCAGGCAATGAGTGGATTGGCTACAACCGGTTCTTTGAGTCCAACATCCGCAGAACAGGAGACTTTTCATGAGCTATCAGAAAAATGATGTACTGACGGTGAAAATTGAAGATATGGGACACGACGGAGAGGGTATAGGCAAATGCGAGGGCTATACCCTCTTTGTCAAGGACACGGTTATCGGAGATCTTGCCGAAGTAAAAGTGATAAAAGCAAAGAAAAATTACGGCTACGCACGGCTGATGCGTCTGATCGAACCGTCCCCGCACCGCGTAGAGCCGATATGCCCTGTGGCCCGTCCATGCGGCGGCTGTCAGTTACAGATGCTTGACTATGCAGAGCAGCTCCGCTTTAAAGAAAAGAAAATTGCCCAGAACCTCCAGCGGATCGGTGGGATGACGGAAATTCCGATGGAGCCGATTGTGGGGATGGAGTCTCCGTTCCGGTATCGAAACAAAGCACAGTTCCCGATCGGACAGGATAAAAACGGGAAACTGATTACCGGATTTTATGCGGGAAGAACGCATCAGATCATGGAAAACCGGAACTGCTATCTTGGCGTAGAGCAGAACGAAGAGATTTTGAACCGCATTCTCGCGTGGATGGAAGAAAACAGCGTTTCGGCATACCAGGAGGAGACCGGCAAAGGTCTGGTGCGCCATGTGCTGATCCGGTTTGGATTTACAACGAAAGAAATCATGGTCTGTCTCGTTGTGAACGGAAAGAAACTGCCGGCAGAGAAAAAATTCATCCAATCACTGACGGAACTGGAAGGCATGACGAGCATTACACTCAGCGTAAACCGTGAGCGGACCAATGTTATCATGGGGAAAGAGATTCGCTGTCTGTGGGGACAGGAATTTATTACCGATTATATCGGAAAGGTAAAATACCAGATTTCTCCGCTTTCCTTCTATCAGGTAAATCCCGTGCAGACAGAAAAACTGTACAGCCTTGCGCTGGAATATGCTGGTCTTACCGGAGAAGAGACTGTCTGGGATCTGTACTGCGGTATCGGAACGATTTCACTTTTTCTGGCGCAGAAGGCGAAAAAAGTTTACGGCGTGGAGATCGTGCCGGAGGCCATCGCAGATGCGAAAAACAATGCGAAAATCAATGGAATCGAAAATGCAGAGTTTTTTGTCGGAAAATCCGAGGAAGTACTGCCGGAATATTACGAAAAATATGCCAAAGAACATCCAGGCGAACATGCGCATGCCGATGTGATTGTAGTCGATCCGCCGCGGAAAGGATGCGAGGAAAATCTGCTCCGCACCATGGCCGATATGCAGCCGGATCGGATTGTGTATGTCTCGTGCGATTCTGCGACACTGGCAAGGGATCTGAAGATTCTTCAGGAGCTGGGGTATGAGGTGAAAAAGGTAAGAGGCGTGGACCAGTTTCCGATGACTTGCCATGTAGAGACGGTTGTTTTGCTTTCCAAGGGAGAAATCGACTCAAAGAAGGTGCGGGTGGAGTTCTCGCTGGAAGATATGGATATGTCCGGCTTCCAGAAGGGCGCGACTTATGAGCAGATCAAGGCGTATGTGTTGGAGCATACCGGTTTGAAGGTATCTTCCCTGTACATCTCACAGATAAAGCGCAAGTGCGGGCTGGATGTGGGGCAAAATTATAACCTGTCAAAGAAGGAAGATGCCAAAGTGCCAAAATGTCCGCCGGAGAAGGAAGCGGCGATCAGGGATGCGTTGAAATATTTTCAGATGATTTAAGAGTCTATTGAGCAAAAAAGCAGTAAATCAATTTCAGATTTACTGCTTTCGCTGGCCGGGCCGGTGAGCTACGAGCATTCATGACTTTTTGATAACTTGTTCCATACTGATATATTAAGCGGAAAGTTGTGGCCCTGTATTTTCAGAGGGAAACGAATGCTCCTTGAATATATCCCACAAAATATGCCATCGCTATACTCAGTGCAATGCAACATATACATAGTATTTCAGCAATTACCTTTTTTTCGATTATTTCATTTATGGACTTTCCGTAATCAATAGTAGACCATACCATTGAAAGCAAAAATAGAATTGAAATCCATTGAGTATGAAATGATAGTCCCATGCTAACAAATACATAGTTTGAAATGATGTAAAAAGCGCTTCTGACTACAACTTCTGTCACTTTTACAATCCGATTTCTCATAGAATTCTCCCTCTCTGATAATACTGTGGGCGGCAGCACTCCTTGCTGTCGCCCCTTGATTGCCTATCTGCAAAGGCGGGCGGGGCTGTCAACGGCGGCGCTTGCGCCGTTCATCTTGACCGTTGACTGGCTCGGCTGGCTTTGCTATTCCGTGATCTCTTTCAGTTATTGTCAAAGGAAATGTAGATAGTTAGACTATTGGGTATGTAGCTGATACTTAACCACTTTTCGTCGTTTGATAAAAGTGTCCCGATAGAAACATAGTTTTCTCCCTCGATTTCCTCTGACACATTTTCAATTACGGAAAAGCCTTCTTGGTTCAAAAGCTCCATATACTCGTTATAGTCGTTTTCGCTAATACCGGTAAGGTTGATATTACAATTCTCATGTTCTGTATCAAGTGTAGCCCATGCAACCGTACCAGGCGCAACAGGAAGCCCCTCTGTGTACTCATTCTCAGGCCAAACACCCTCGTCCAATTTTGTAACACTATTAGATTGCGTATTGTTCTCATTGCTTGTCGGTGTAGATGAGGTATTTTGATTAGAACACGCAGCCAAAAAAATCATAATCATGATTGTGAATACAGAAATATATTTCTTCATTGGTTACCTCCTGTTTTTGTGTATGGTTCGGATAATTAACAAAAGAGCAATAGCTGTTGCTGCAAACCCAATAGCCAAAAGGATTTGCGAAATATCAAAGGCAAACGCGCCCTCAATCTGTATATTTGTTGTCGCGTCGGCTTGTCCGATTGCTCCTTCTGGTACTTTTCCTGATTGTGTAACAGCATATACCGAAAAGGCAGCAGCCGCGATAACAAGCGCAGCAAGAGTAGAAATGATACCGTTCCTTTTTTTCGATTTGGTGTTATCAATGCCAAACTGTTCTGCGGTGCTGTCTGCAAATTCTTTTGGCGTCCCCAAACGCTGGATAATCTGCTGCTCTGTTTCTCCATGCTCCATAGCAGACGCAAAAACTTCATTCAAGTCACGTACAACCTCTTTTTTCATTTTGCGTGGTAAAGATAGTTCCTTTTCAACCTGTTTGATATATTGTTCTTTCATTTGGATACCCTCGCTTGTTGATAACTTTCTATAAAGCCGTTTACGCAGTTTTCATAGCTTGACCAAAATAAGATTAGTTCATCAAGTACATTCCTGCCTTTATCCGTTAAAGAATAATACTTTTTTGAGCCGCCATTTGCCGCAGCCGGAGCCAATCGGCATTTGATTAGTTCTGCTTCCTGCAAACGATACAAAATGGGGTAAATGGTTCCCTCTTTCGCATATCCCAAAACAGACGCACTATTGTTCAATTTAGTTATAATTTCATATCCATAAGTCTCCTTGCGTCCGATTAGGCATAAAAGTATCATTTCCAGAGAGCCTTTTTTGAATTGCTGGACATATTTGTTATTCATATCGTCGCCTCTCTTTAGCTTTGCTATTTAGGCTCGCTAAGTAGCAACTATATTATATCTCTTCCGAAGTATCAGAGTCAATAGGCTTAACGAAAAAGTTACAAGATGTCTGTGTAAGGTAATGACAGAATAGCGGTGTGCTGGCGAACTATGCTTTATTTTGTTTTTTATCTAAATCATTCAATAGGGCGGTAGCATCCCTATTGGCAAGGGGATTCCAAAAGGGAACAGCGTTCTCCTTTGTCTGGGGTGTTCAGAGGGGATAGTGTTCCCCTTTGACCGGAAGAATCCAAAGAAACCGGCGGTTTCGTGGCACACGATTTTCCGTAGGAAAGTCTAGTGTGTTATACCTTTGTGGAGCAGATGGCAGCCGGAATTGTAGCACACCCTGAAAAGTGTGGCCACAGTTGCGGCGTTCTGGCGGGAAAGGTTGCCCCTTGCGGGGCAGCATAAGCGACAGAAAAAGGCTGGCAGGCGGTGCGGGCAAGCACTGTCTGTCAGCCGTGTCATTTGCGGAACAAAGGTATATCAAGCCCCCGTCAGCCGCTGCTTCCCATCGTATCAGAACCACCACGGCAGCTTTCCGCGCAGGCTGTCCATCGCCTCGCCCTCCACCTTCTTTGTCCAGCTCTCGCTGAGATGGAAATGGAGCGCCGCGCCGATCAGCGGGTGCTCGATTCCATCGGTAAAGCCATAGCGGTACAGCAGATAGGTCTGCTCTCTGGCTGTCAGCTTGTCCAGCGCCGCATACAATTCTATCAGCTGCTCTTTTTGGATATAGATTTGCTCCGGCGTTTGGGTGTGAGGGTCGGCTATGGCTTCGATCCGCAGCATCCGTTCATCCTCTGAGAGAACGTCATCCAGATATACTCTCTGGAAGCCGGGGCCGTCTTTCTTATCCACCATCCGTTGCTCAAATAAACCGAGGGCGGCGCGGATGCAGTCCGTCATGGCGTTGCGGAGCGCCGGTGCTGCATAGGTCAGAAATTTCATGCCCCGTCCGGCATCAAACAAAGGGATCGCGTTCAGCAGGCCGATACTTCCCTCCTGCATCAAATCATCCAAATCAATTCCAATATCATTTTCATCCAGCCCCATGTTTCGGTATTGCTCCAGCGCAATTTTTCGGATGAATCCCAGATTCTTTTCCAGCAGAATGTCACGGGCAGCCGTATCCCCTTTCTGTGCCAGTCTGCACAGCTGCTCATTGCTCCGGGTCGGCATTTTGCTTCTCCTGCGCGTGGTCTAAGGTGGATTGGAGAAATTCCGTCAGCGCCTGACCGAACTTGTCTAATGCTTCCTTTTGCACACCGTCCATCCCCGCTGCGCTCTGGGTGACGGCGGCGGAAATCATTTCGGGCGTGATGGTCGGAGTATGAACATCCGCCCCTTTGGTGAGTTCGGTAAACATCTGCTGAGTGATGCCCTTGGTCAAGGACTGCGCTGCTGTGAAATCGTTGCCGATCTCTTTCTTCACTTCCCGCAGCGCCGCCATAAATGTGTTCTGTATCATCGTCAGGTCTGCCTGATATACGGGAACTTTCTGCCGGTTGACAGTTCTGGCCGCCTGCACCGCAGCGTCTGTTTTATTGTTTCGGCGCAGCATGGCGCTGAGAGTAGTAAGCATCTGGTTCTGTCCGGCGAAACCGGCGGCCAGCGTATCGTCAAAATATTGCTCAATCATATAGGTGACTTCTGCAAAGCGAGGGCTTTCCAAAAGGCGGTTGACGATCTCTGCATTGGCTTTTCCGGTGTACAGATTCCGCGCCGCCTGCACCGACAGGCCCAGTTCTTCAATATCAAAATTTGTCCGGTCGGGCGTGTTGACTTCCCCCAGCAGGAAATCTGTGGAGACTTCAAACACTTTCGCAATGCGGAGCAAATGTTCTGTGCTGATCTTATCAGTCTTACCGCTGACAAACCGGCTGATGGCGCTCTCGGTGCTGCCGATGCGGGTCGCCAGCTGTGCCTGGGTAATTTTATGTTCCTTCATAAGCTCCTGCATCCGCTGCCGGATATTGCCGGGCAGATAGGCTCCCTCCATGTGACGCACCTCTCTTCTGAAAACTCTCTTTATCCATTATACCTGATAAAACCAGCGCGGGCAAATGCTTTCCGCTGGCTTCGCCGCTCTGAGGTCTTGCATTTTTGCAAGATTTCAGGGCGGCGTTTTTTCATTTCTTGCACTTTTAGCGGATTTTTCGGTTTATAGGCTTTTTCCCCGTATATTCAGGCAGACGGGCAGATACCGTCAATAAATAATGGAGGACAAAGCCTATGAATTTATTTGAAACTGTAAAATCCGCTGTCACCGTGAAGCAGGCCGCCGAATACTACGGCTGTAAGGTCAACCGGGGCGATATGATCTGCTGCCCCTTCCACGATGACCGGCATCCCAGCATGAAGCTGAACAGGGATTATTTCTATTGCTTTGGCTGCGGGGCTACCGGGGATGTGATCGATTTTGTGGCGCGGCTGTTCGGCCTGAGCAGCTACGAGGCCGCAAAGAAGCTGGCCTATGACTTTGGCATCGACCCGGACAAGCCCCCGGCAGCGATGGCTTTGAAAAAGCCCTATCCGCTGGCGCGGGCTTTCCGCAACGATGAGATACACTGCCAGCGGGTGCTCTGCGATTATCTGCATCTGCTGGAACGCTGGAAGGTCGAATATGCCCCGCAATCGCCGGAGGATGAACTGGATGACCGCTTTGTGGAAGCCTGTCATATGATCGAGTATGTAAATGATTTGTTGGACGTTCTCATGTTTGCGGAACTGAAGCAGCGTGTGAAAGCGGTGGATATGCTGCTGAAGGACGGCACTATCACCGCGCTGGAGCAGCGGCTCAGACGTCTGGAAAAGGAGGTGCAGCACCGTGGCGAAGAACGAGCAATCGCGTGAGGCCAACCAGCCCATCTGGTTTGATGGCAAGAGTATCAATGAAGCCCTGTTTTGTGATGATTTTCTCGGCAGACACAAAATCATCTACACAAACGGGGCTTTTTTCACGCCTGATGGCCGCGTGACCGATGAGCTGCCACTGCGTGGAGAAATTTTTGAGGAACTGAAATGCTGTGCGGTCAGCAATATCCCCCGCAAAATCAGCAATATCGTGGAGCTGATGAAGCTGGCGGCGCTAGTAGAGGATTTCCCGCCGGAGGCTGACCGCATTCATCTGGCAAACGGCACGTTGTTTCTGGATGGCTCCTTTACGGAGGGAAAACCGGACATCGTGCGTTGCCGCCTGCCGGTGGCCTATAATCCCGATGCGCCCACGCCGACCCGCTGGCTGGCTTTTCTGGATGGGCTTCTTTACCCGGAGGACATTCCCACTTTGCAGGAATATATCGGCTACTGCCTGATCCCCAGCAACAAGGGACAGCGCATGATGGTCATTAAGGGCAATGGCGGCGAGGGTAAGAGCCAGATCGGCGCGGTGCTGTCCGCCCTGTTCGGCAGCAACATGAAGGACGGCAGCATCGGCAAAATTTCCGAGAACCGTTTTGCCCGCGCTGATCTGGAACACATTCTGCTGTGTGTCGATGATGATATGCGGATGGAGGCCCTGCGGCAGACCAACTATGTCAAATCCATCGTCACCGCACAGGGTAAAATGGATTTGGAGCGTAAAGGCAAGCAGAGCTATCAGGGATGGATGTGCGCCCGGCTGCTGGCATTCAGCAATGGCGACTTGCAGGCTCTCTTTGACCGCAGTGATGGCTTTTATCGGCGGCAGTTGGTGCTGACCGCCAAAGAGAAACCTGCCGACCGTGTGGATGATCCCGACCTGGCAGAGAAGATGAAGGCCGAGGTGGAGGGCATTCTGCTGTGGGCTTTTGCGGGATTGCAGCGGTTGGTAGCGAACAACTTCAAGTTCACCGAGAGCCAGCGCACCAAAGAGAACCGGGAGGCCGTCAAGCGGGACAACAATAACGTGTTTGATTTTCTGGAATCCGAGGGCTATATCCGGCTGAAAGCGGATGCGTCCATCAGTTCAAAGGATTGCTACGACATTTACCGGATGTGGTGCGAGGAAAATAGCCTGACTGCACTCAAACGCCGCAGCTTCAGCGATGCGCTGGTGGCAGCCTGCGGTAAGTACAATCTGGAACACTGCAACACGATTACCAATTCGGCAGGACGCCGGGTATGGGGCTTTATGGGGATCGAGGCAGTGGCAAGGCCGCATATAAACGAGTTTACGGACGCTTCACAGTGTACGTACGTACCGGAAGACTGGCGGGATTGATTTCCGATCTGGTCGCCGGTACGTATGTACGCAGCGATTGACCCTGTTACCACATATATTGTAGAGGCGCTTCATTTGGATAAAGTGGTCGTGCCCATTTTGGGTACACCTATTTTGATGTGTAAAAGTGGTTATGGATATTTTGTCCACCACCAGAACCGTGAAATTCTTCGCGCTTTTGTGCTGTGAAGTAGGTGTGGTCATTTTGACCACACCTGAAGCGGTCAGTAAAAGCGGTGATTTTGCAGGCATATTTTAGAGCAATCTCAAAACAGCGAAATGTTTCTCTTTTATCCGTATACAGTTCGCCGGATGGCGGCTCACGGAACGACGTACAGATTGCAGCATTTTGTGACAATACAGCCCGAACAGTGAAAAGTCCCGCATTTCTGTGAAGTCGAATATTCCGCCGTTGACCAACGATACGCAGGGAATCATTTCTATCGCAAAACAGCATTTGCACAAATTTCACCATTGACCAAAGCCGGTGCGCTCCCCAGCGTAGCCGGTTCTTTTTATGACGCAACCGAAAATCATGTTTTATCTATCAAGTGACAAAGGGCTTCACTTGCGAAAATGGAGGAATATATTTTATGAAGTCAAGTATCCGAAACGAAATCAAGGCGCAGATCATCCGCGCCGGTTACACCATGCAGGAAGTCGTTGACCAGCTGCACGATGAGTATGGGTGGAGCGACAGCGTATCCAATCTTTCCGGAAAATTGCAGCGGGAATCGCTGCGGTATCGGGAGGCCGTGGAGTTGGCTGACGTGCTGGGATATGACATTGTCTGGCAGAAACGGAGGGATTGAGTATGGAAAAAGCACAATACGCGATTATGCGATTTGCCAAATATAAGGGGCCTGAAATCGGCAATATCGAGGCCCATAACGAGCGCACAAAGGAAAAGTACGCCAGTAATCCCGATGTGGATACCAGCCGAAGCAAGTACAACTTCCATCTGGTCAAACCGCCCGGCAAGTACCGGGCCGAGTCAGAGAGGCAAATTGCCGCTGCCGGATGCCGTACCCGGAAAGACAGTATCCGTATGATCGAGACGCTGTTCACAGCCAGCCCGGAGTTCTTTAAGGGAAAGAAACGGGCGGAAATTCGGGTATTTTTCGAGGAAGCTCTGCACTTTTTGGAACAGCATCAGTCCAAAGAGACAATTATATCCGCCGTGGTGCATATGGACGAGAAAACGCCCCATATGCACCTTTGTTTTGTCCCTTTGACGGAGGATGGCAGGCTCAGCGCCAAAGACATCATGGGCAATAAAAAGAAGCTGACCTGGTGGCAGGATGAGTTTTGGAAACACATGGTCAAGAAGTTTCCAGATTTGGAGCGTGGCGAGAGCGCCAGCCTGACCGGGCGCGACCATATCCCGCCCCGCGTATTTAAGGAGATGACCAGACTGACCAAACAGAAAAGCAAACTGGAGGATCTGCTCACTGGAATCAATCCCTTTAACGCCAAAAGCCGGGCGGAGGAAATCTGCAAGATTCTGGATACCTATATTCCCAGCGTGGAGAAGATGGACACACTGCTGCGGAAATATGGCGTAGCCTTCACGAAAACAGCATCCGAAAACAAAAAGTTGAAAACGAAAAATGCCGAACTGGAAGAATCTCTTGCATCGGCGCAGAAGGTCAGCACCCTAAAGCAGATCGAAGACCTCAAGCTGCGGCGCGACTATGACAGTGCCGTGGCGATTTTGGAACAGATACCGGCAGAAGTTTTGAACATCTATGCGCAGAGCAGCCATAGAGGAAAGGAGCGGCCTATTGAGCAAAGTTTATGATGATCCGAAATATAATGCGGCATTTGACCGCTGTGTTGATGTGATGGCGCGGCTGTTGCAGAAGTACGGGCCACAGCTGTTGGGGCAGATGCAGGAGACTGAGAAGGATGGCCGTACACAGTCTGCGGCATCAGGAAAGCAACCCGTTCCTGTGTATCAGGAATTTGACAAAGCCGCTTGATATAAATTAAATTTACACGTTGCGTATTTGTTTGGCGTATGCTATAATAAATACGCAACGTGTATTTTTGCTTTATGGGGTAAATGAAATGGACTGCAAAACCAAAATAAAAGAATTGCGGGAAAGCACTGGCATGAATCGCAAGGAATTTTGTAAATATTTTCAGATTCCCTATCGGACTGTGACAGAATGGGAACTGGATAACCGCCATGCGCCGGAATATGTACTCCGTTTGTTGGAGTACTACATTCAGAATGAAGGTCTGGCGAAGAAGAAAGTAACGGATGAATGTTTAGAGCTGGAAGAAAGGGGCGGCCTGCATGAAGAAAACTAAAACAAAATGTTATCTCTACACACGGGTATCTACATCCATGCAGGTGGACGGATATAGTCTGGATGCTCAGCGAGACAAACTGCGGAAATACGCTGAATACGAAGATATGGTAGTGGCTGGTGAATATTCTGATGAAGGCTTTTCCGGCAAGAATATTCAGGGCAGGCACGAATTTCAGCGGATGCTGCAAGACATTCAGGACTGCAAAGACGGTGTGGAATATGTGCTGGTGTTCAAGCTGTCCCGGTTTGGCAGGAATGCCGCTGACGTTCTGAATTCCTTGCAGCTGATGCAGGATTTCGGTGTCAATCTGATTTGTGTGGAAGACGGCATTGACAGTTCCAAAGATTCCGGCAAGCTGATGATTTCTGTCCTTTCTGCGGTGGCAGAGATAGAGCGTGAAAATATTCGGACACAGACGATGGCCGGACGGGAGCAGAAAGCCCGTGAAGGAAAATGGAACGGTGGCTTTGCCCCTTATGGATACCGTCTTGAAAAAGGCGAACTGTTGATTGCTGAGGATGAAGTGGACGTGATCCGCACCATCTTTGACCGCTATATTCACACCAACGATGGTGTCAGTGGCGTGGCAAAATATCTGAACCGGCAGGGCTTTGTGAAGAAGTTAAGGCAGAACGGCACCATTCCCGGTTTTTCTGCCAGCTTTGTGAAGAGTATCATTGATAATCCGGTATATATGGGAAAAATCGCCTATGGCAGACGCCGGACAGAGAAGAAGATCGGCACACGGAATGAGATGCACGTAGTTGAGCAATCGGAGTTCCCTGTGTACGAGGGGAAGCATGAGGCTATCATTTCAGAAGAAGATTGGAACCTCGCGCAGGAAAAACGGAAAATCAATGCTTACCGGCGTGAGAAAGTCAATGACCCTACCCACGCACATATCTTGTCCGGTATTCTGAAATGCCCCTGCTGCGGCAAAAGCCTGTACGGGAATATTGCGAAAGCCCACAGCAAGGACAAAAAGACCCGCTATTACTATTACTGCAAGAATACGGTGACGCCAACAGGCCACGAGTGTACCTTCCGGCTGAATATTGAGCAGATGGAAATGAACCGCATGGTAGCGTCAATCATCTCTGCTATGGTCAGTGACCCACGGTTTGCGGATGCAATCAAGGCGAAAATCGGCTCCGCTGTCGATACGAACGATTTGGAGAAGCAGCTGGAAGCATTACAGGCGCAGCTTCGGCAGACATTAGGCACAAAGGCCCGACTGGAACGGCAGATGGACGGTTTAGATGTGAATGACCCGTATTATGACCGGAAAATTTCTGATTTGCAGCGCCGATATGACGAGCAATATGGCGCAATAGATGAGATTGAAGTCCAGATTGACGATGTGCAAAGCCAGATACGGAGTATCCGGCAGGAGAAGATTTCGGGTGATAATATCTACCGCCTGTTGCTGGCATTCGATCAGGTCTATGAAGCAGCCTCCGAAGTGGAGCGGAAGGAGTTCATGCGGGCGTTTATTGAGCGGATTGAGTTATTCCCGGAAAAGCAGCCGGATGGCAACTGGATTAGGAAGATTATCTTCAACTTCCCTGTCCCGGTGAATGGAACAGAAGTGAAAGAATTGCCCTTGGAAAATGAAACAATGGTCGAGACGGTAGTTCTTTTATCCCACAAAAAAGCCGACAGTTATATCCACATTGATGTGGAGTTTGGAGAGGGCGAGGGCAAGATTCCGGTAGATAGTATTGCTAAAAGAGCCGAAGCGTATAAGCCCAAAGAAAAAGTGACCTACAAAATGATTAAGGAGTACATAGAAGCGAAATACGGCTTCAAGGTACATACCGCATATATCGCAGAGGTAAAGCGAAATTTGGGATTGCCGATGTATGATGCTCCTAATGCGGTAGAAGAATTGAAACAGCCGAGGAAACATCCGACACCAGAAAAGGTAGAAGCAATCAAAGATGCACTTCGTTATTTTGCAGTGATATAAAACTTTACTTACAATCGAATATTTCTTACATAGCCGTTTATTCATTTATTTGAGTAAGCGGCTTTTTTCATCCCTATTTTTCGGAATAGGGATATTTTTTGTAGAAGGAGGAGGTTTATTTGAACACGCAAATCATCGCCATCGCCAACCAGAAAGGCGGCGTTGGCAAAACAACAACCTGTGCGAACTTGGGAATAGGTCTGGCACAGGCCGGAAAGAAAGTGCTTCTGATCGACGGGGACCCACAAGGAAGTCTGACAATCAGCTTGGGAAATCCGCAACCGGACAAGCTGCCATTTACACTGTCGGATGCAATGGGCAAAATTCTGATGGATCAGCCTATACGCCCCGGAGAAGGTATTCTGCATCATGCAGAAGGCGTTGACCTGATGCCTGCGGATATTCAGCTTTCCGGTATGGAGGTTTCTCTGGTAAACGCCATGAGCCGTGAAACGGTTTTACGGCAATATCTGGACACACTGAAGGGACAATATTCCCATATCCTGATTGACTGTCAGCCCTCGTTGGGGATGCTTACGGTCAATGCGCTGGCGGCTGCGAACAGGATCATAATTCCCGTTCAGGCAGAGTATCTGCCCGCCAAAGGACTGGAACAGCTTTTATCTACGGTCAGCAAGGTAAAACGGCAGATCAATCCAAAGCTCCAGATTGACGGTATACTGCTGACGATGGTGGATAACCGCACCAACTTTGCCAAAGAGATTGCTGCTTTGCTGCGGGACACCTATGGAAGTAAAATCAAAGTCTTTGGAACGGAGATTCCACACTCTGTCCGTGCAAAGGAAATTAGCGCAGAGGGAAAAAGCATTTTCGTCCATGACCCTGGCGGTAAGGTGGCAGAGGGGTATCGAAATCTGACGAAGGAGGTGTTGAAACTTGAAAAGCAGCGCGAAAAAAGTAGAACTGGCATCGGTAGATGATCTGTTTTCTACGGAGGAGAGCCGTGTCGATGCTCAGAGAGAAAAAGTAGTAGAAATCCCGCTGTCGGAACTGCACCCGTTCAAAGGGCATCCATTCAAAGTCAAGGATGACGAAGCCATGATGGAGACCGCAGACAGTATCAAGCAGTATGGCGTTCTGGTTCCGGCGATTGCTCGACCGGACCCGGAGGGCGGTTATGAGCTGGTAGCCGGACACAGGCGGCACAGAGCCAGTGAGCTGGCAGAAAAGGAGACCATGCCGGTCATTGTTCGGAATTTGGATGATGATGCCGCCACGATCATTATGGTTGACAGCAACCTGCAACGAGAAAGTCTGCTCCCCAGTGAAAGAGCATTTGCCTACAAGATGAAGCTGGATGCCATGAAACATCAGGGAGAGCGAGTTGATTTAACTTCGTCCCAAGTTGGGACGAAGTTGAGAGCCGATGAAATATTGGCTCAGCAGGCTGGTTCAAGCAGAAATCAAGTTCAGCGCTATATCCGTCTGACAGAGCTGATTCCTGAATTGATGGATATGGTGGATGAAAAGAAGATTGCCCTGAACCCTGCCTATGAGCTGTCCTTTCTCAAAAAGGAGGAACAGGTAGACCTGTTGGACGCGATGGACAGCGAACAGGCTACCCCTTCTCTTTCTCAAGCTCAGCGGCTCAAAAAATACAGTCAGGAGGGGCATCTGACCCTCGATATGATGCGTGTCATCATGGGTGAGGAAAAGAAAAGCGATCTGGACCGAGTGACATTTACCTCTGACACCTTGCGAAAGTATTTCCCTAAAAGCTATACGCCCCAGCGGATGCAGGAAACCATCATCAAGCTGCTGGAGGCATGGCAGAAAAAGCGTCAGAGAGATCAGGAACGATGAAAGGAGCCGCCTATGAGGGATATTTCAGCCCGTGAGCTGAAAGGACACAACATTCTCGCCGTAGAGAGGTTTTGGGATAACACCCGCTGGATGATTGAGTTTTCCGTCCTGCGTCCCAGCACAGCTTACGGCAGCCCCGGAGAGGAAATGCGGCTGTTTTTGACCGAGGACGGGTATCAGGCTGCCCTGCAAAGCCAGCAGCGCCGGGAGATTAAGATCAAGCGTTACGCTCGTGTGATTGAGGGACATATCCTCGATTTCAAACCGGGAAAACGCCGCCGCTCATAAACCCATACAACGAAAGGAAAGGAATGACTATGTGTACGGTAAAGGAAATTCAAGAAGCAATCCGGGAAGATTGCAGATCTCAGCATGACATGGATTCAACGGATATTGACCGCGTGATGCAAACACTTCC